>Ga0316206_1000616_pt1 | contig 42985 bp, 37 predicted proteins | sample 6monthpyrite_MG_FD_204942 | JGI IMG/M metagenome (GOLD analysis project Ga0316206, IMG submission 204942) | Microbial mat bacterial communities from mineral coupon in-situ incubated in ocean water Damariscotta River, Maine, United States -... | ecosystem: Environmental > Aquatic > Marine >...
TGACGTGCATGAGGCTGACCAGGATGGTGTCGTCGCGCATCGCGGCTTTGAGTTTGTTGAGGTCGATCAGGCCGTTGGGCTCGGGGTCGAGGTAGGTAATTTCGTAGCCTTCGCGTTCGAGCTGGCGACAGCTGTCGAGCACGGCTTTGTGTTCGGTTTTGCAGGTGATGATGTGTTTGCCCTTTTTATGATAAAAATGGGCAACGCCTTTGATCGCGAGGTTGTCGGATTCGGTGGCGCCGGAGGTCCAGACGATTTCGCGTACGTCACAGTTGACCAGGGCGGCCACTTGTGCGCGGGCGGTGTCGATGGCGTCATCGGCGGCCCAGCCAAAAGTGTGGCTGCGCGAGGCGGGGTTGCCAAAGTCTGAGGCGACGGTGAGGTATTTCATCATCACCTGGGCGACGCGCTCGTCTACCGGCGTGGTGGCGGCATAGTCGAAATAGATTGGCAAGTTCAGGGTTGCCTGGCCTGGGTTTGGCTGGCCTGGGTTTGGCTGGCCTGGGTTTGCCTGGCTTGTATTTGGCTGGCTTGTATTTAGTTTGGTATTGCTCACGATCGCTTACATCTCTAATTTAAAATTCAGGTTAATATTCAGGTTAATATTTGGTTCTATGCAACTGGATTAAATTGCTGGTTAATCTCTTCTACTGATTCAACAAATTGCAGCACTTCGTCACTTGTATTCTGTTCACCAAAGCTTACGCGTATTGCGCCTTTGGCGGTTTCGGGTTTTACCCCCATTGCCAGCAAAACATGGCTGGGGTCGGTTCGGCCACTATCACAGGCTGAACCACTGGAAACCGCAAAACCTTTTCGGTCTAACTGCATTAGCAACATTTCACCATCAATACCGGCAACTGAAAACATCAGCGTATTGGGCAAACAAGGCACACCCTGCGAAAATAACGTAATGCCACGCAGGTCTTTTAAGCGCGCTATTAGCTGGGTTTGCAAATCAAGCACATGTGCTTGCCTGCGCTCCAGCACCTTAGCCGCTAACTCGGCTGCCGCACCAAATCCGACCAGTGCGACTAAATTCTCGGTTCCACTTCGTCGCTGCCTCTCCTGCCCGCCACCAACAATAAGCGGGGCCAGGTCAACGTGACTTTTTACCACTAACGCACCCGCGCCTAACGGGCCATATATTTTGTGCGACGACAAGCTCATTAAATCGAGCTTCGATCCGGCAAAATCGATGGCCAGTTTACCTGCCGCCTGACAGGCATCACTATGAAATATCACATCGGCTTTAACCGCCTTTGCTGCATTAACCAGTGCGGGAATATCCTGCAACACACCGGTTTCATTATTTGCTGCCATCACCGAAACCAGTTGTGTCGTCTCACTAATGGCGGCATGTAAAGCATCGTGTTCAACAACGCCCTGCGAGTTCACCGCAATGGTATTCAGTTGCCAGCCTTGCTCGCCCATGAGTTTAGCTGGGGCGACGATGGATGCATGTTCTGTTGCACTTATCGCAAAGCCCGACGGAGAGCTGTATGCTAGCCCGCCGCTGATGGCCAAATTATTGGCTTCTGTTCCACCAGAGGTAAACACCACCTCTTTTGGCTGCGCCCCCACTAAATTGGCGACCTGCATTCTGGCCTGCTCTAACGCATCACGGGTCACCCTGCCAAAACGATGCACACTGGATGGATTTCCATAAAGCCCTGTCATATAGGGCATCATCGCGTCCAGGACTTCGCTGCTCAGTGGTGTAGTGGCGTTGTGATCGAGGTAGACCGGCATATTGATTAGCGCTCGACTACAATGGTTCCAATTTCATTTACCGCATGCGATGTCTCTATCGCCGCATCATGAACTTCATTTTTCTGACGCTTTGCTACTTCAGCGACATCACTGCGGGCTTTCATTTCCCCCAGCGTGATGCCATTTAAAAATTCGTGTATTTCCTGGCTCAATTCCTGCCATAAATCATGGGTCAGGCACTGATATTGATCACCACTGCAGGAGCCTTCTCCACCACAGCTGGTTGCATCATAACTTTCGTCTACCGCATTAATAATTTGTGCCATCGAAATATCATCTTCCGAACGGGCCAGTGAATACCCACCGCCGGGGCCACGGGTACTGGTCACCACGTCATTACGACGCAATCGGGAAAATAGCTGTTCGAGATAGGAGAGCGAAATGCCCTGGCGCCGTGAAATATCCGCGAGAGATACGGGACCATCATTATGGTGAAAAGTCAGATCTAATACAGCGGTTACCGCATAGCGGCCTTTAGTGGTCAGTCTCATTACTCGTCTCTTGCAGAACCAGCGGCTTCCTGTCAATCAGGTTACCTATCGTGGCGCAAGTATACTAAAACCCGAGTATTTTAGTCAAGTATTATAAGCACAGCTAAGTCTCTAAAAATTATAGCTTTTCAGAGCTTAATGATTCTTTGGTGCGCGGGGCATCATCCATCTCGGTTCTAATTTCCAAATCCCCCAACTTGGGAATTTGAATATCATCCAACTCTGCGTCCAACGCCTTCAATGCTTTGCACATGCGCTCCATCTTTTCATCCATTACATGAATATGATCGAGCATGCAGTTTATGGCAGTGGCGACCGGGTCTGGTGCATCCTGCGCCACACCATAGGCGTCGAAGCCAATTTTCTTTGCGGTTTTTACACGTTGATCGGTTTTTTCATCGGGTGTTTTTTCAATGACCCGCCCCGGCACGCCAATAACCGTAGCGCCTTCGGGAACATCTTTGGTCACCACCGCATTGGAACCCACCCGACCGCCGGATTTAATCGTAATCGGGCCTAGCACTTTTGCACCGGCACCGATAACGACATTATTTTCCAACGTAGGGTGGCGCTTACCTTTGCGCCAGGTCGTGCCCCCCAACGTTACACCGTGATAGAGCGTGACATCATCGCCAATCTCAGCAGTTTCTCCGATCACAATCCCGGTGCCGTGATCAATAAAGAACCGTCGACCGATTTTAGCACCCGGGTGTATTTCTATACCGGTATACCAGCGCACAATATTTGATAACACCCGCGCCAGCCATTTGAAATTCCGCTTATACATCGCATGGGAAATACGGTGAAAAATGAGCGCATGCACGCCTGGGTAAGTGGTAATAATTTCAAAAAAATTACGCGCCGCCGGATCACGGTCAAACACGCTATTTACATCTTCTTTCAGGTCTTTAAAAAATGAAGACACGATCTCTCCAGTGGATCTCTCCAGTGACATTTTTATATTAGAGTGACATTTTTATATTAGTTAGTATTAATGTGTATCCCGGTATAATGTAAGAAAAACCGCAATGCGGTCAAGTGCCAACTGCAATTTTTCTATATTTTGTGTATACGCTAAGCGCACATGCAGATTGGCCTGATGCTCACCAAAATCAATACCCGGCGTGATAGCCACATGGGACTGCTGCAACAACTGATGACAAAAACCAAAACTATCCTGGCTAAATCTAGCGATACTGGCATAGATATAAAATGCGCCGCCGGGCGTTACATTAATATCAAAACCCAAATCATTTAGACCTTTTATTAAAAACTCACGTCGCCGATTTAATTCATCACGCTGCCTGTCTAACACGTTCAGGGTGTCATCATCAAAAGCTGACAAGGCTGCATATTGTGAAATGGTGGGCGGCGCCAAAAAGATGTTTTGCGCGAGTCGCTCGACTGGTTCTATAAAATCATCCGGCACAATTAACCAGCCGAGTCGCCAGCCCGTCATGGAGAAATATTTTGAAAAACTGTTAATCACAAAAATATGGCGGCTTAATGATGCCGCCGTAAAATCGGCACGGGTGTACACCAGCCCCTGATAAATTTCATCCACCAGTAAAATGCCATTGTTATTATTCACCACTTCAATAATTTTCTGCATTTCATTCTGGCTAATTAACGTACCGGTCGGATTAGATGGTGATGCGATTAACACCGCGACGGTATTTTCCTGCCAGTTTTGAGCAATGATTTCAGCCGTCAGTTGATACTGACTATCCGCACCCACCGCAATGGTATGCGCACTGGCATCCAGCAAAGCCACAAAGTGTCGATTGCAGGGGTAACCCGGATCAGCCATCAGCACACTCTGCCCCGCATTCACCAATACAGATAACGCCAACTGTAAAGCACCAGACGCACCGGGAGTGATAATAATATTGTCCGGCTTGAGCACCGTATTTAGACGCTGCTGGTAATACGCCGCAATTTTCTGCTTTAACTCGGGCAAACCGGTTGCAGGCGTGTATTTAGTTTGCGCTGATTCAATCGCCCGAATACCTGCTGCATTAATGGCCGGTGGCGTGGGAAAATCCGGCTCCCCTACTTCCAGATGAATAACATCATGACCCTGCGCTTCAAGCTGTTTGGCCTGCGCCAGTAAGTCCATTACATAAAATGGCCGGATACCCTGCATGCGCTTAGAAATATGGCTGGTTTTCATTTATAAAACGGTGCTCGAATAATAGTTAAAACTAACTTATGATTAGGCGGGTTGGCAAAACCCACCGGGGCAGACTTCAGTGGGTCAGACTTCACCGATTCAGATTTCACTGGGCCAGACTTCACTGGGCCAGACTTCACTGGGCCAAACTCACTGGACAACCTAAACTAAAGGCATCAAAAACAAATGAAACTTCTTTATAAAATCAGCCTGCTAATTCCTTTGCTTCTGCCCGGTCTCGTTTTTGCCTTTCCACAATCCAGCCCTGTACCCGGTGGTATTGTACTGTTACCGCTACAGAATAACCACATACCACACACTGCCCGCTTTAAAAATAAAAAACTGGCGGTGGTGTCGAATGCTGATCAGCAGTACCTACTGGTGGGTTTATCTTTAAGCACTAAACCCGGCAACTACACTATCGATATAAACAATCAGCAGGGCAATGTTGAAAAGCTCAGCTTCACGGTCAAAGCCAAAACTTACAAGGCACAATATTTAACCATTAGTAATAAGCGCAAGGTTAACCCTTACAAAAAAGATATGAAGCGCATCGAAGCGGAAAGAAAGCGTAAATCTTCCGCCAAAAAAAACTGGTTTAATCAGCCAACTCACAGCGAATTTACAGTGCCGGTTGATGGGCGCATCTCAAGTATTTTTGGCTTGCGACGTTTTTTCAATCAACAGGCGCGTCGCCCCCACAGCGGGCTTGATATTGCAGCCCCTCAAGGCACGCCAATAAAAGCCGTAGAATCCGGGACGGTTATTGAGGCGGGCAACTTCTTTTTTAGCGGCAACATGATTTATCTGGATCACGGCCAGGGCTTAATCAGCCTGTATGCCCACCTGCATAACATCAGCGTAAAATCCGGCGATAAAATCGAAAAAGGTCAGATCATTGGTACCGTTGGAGAAACTGGCCGCGTCACCGGCCCGCATTTACATCTGGCTATAATCGCCAATCAAACTCTGGTTGATCCGCTACTATTCCTGCCCCAGCTATCGGATAAAGCTGCAGAGTATTTGAAATCGGAATAAAATAACGGCTTAATTTGCAAAAAACACTTAAAGCACTTGCTTAATGCCTCAAATTATTGATAATTGGGCCGCATTATTATTGTTGAGAAGCTTAATGGCGAAAGAAGAAGCACTACAGATGGATGGCACGGTTTTAGAGACCTTGCCCAATACTATGTTCCGCGTAGAACTTGAAAATGGTCATGTTGTAACTGCCCACATTTCAGGGCGTATGCGTAAGCATTACATTCGTATTATGACCGGCGACAAGGTGACAATTGAAATGACACCTTACGACCTGGAAAAAGGCCGGATTGTTTATCGCGAAAAATAAACAACGTTTAAATTCATAAAAAAGGCCGTGCATTTTTACACGGCCTTTTTTATGGCTGCTGAACTATCAAAAAAAATTTATCGCAAATGCACACAAATCGAGCCATTTATCCTGATATAAATATCTGGTAAAACAGTGCGCCGCTAGGCGCAAACATTAGCGTAATTCGCGTTCATTTGCGGTAATCTTTATCTTTTGCCGTAGTCTCTTTTATCTTTTGCTATAAAAAAACTACCCAGCAACCGCCTCCTTTTCCTGCACTTCAACCTGCAAGTCATCAATCTCCTTGTTCAGCGTGACTTTAACGACTCCGCCTTTTGCCAAACTGCCAAATAGCAACTCATCTGCCAAAACACGTTTCAAGTGTTCCTGTATAACGCGAGCCATTGGACGCGCGCCCATGTGTGGGTCATACCCCTTAACCGCTAACCAGTTACGCGCACTGTTATCCACATGCAAGGTGACTTTTTTCTCTTCCAGTTGATGCTCAAGTTGAATAATAAACTTATCCACTACATTGCTAATAGTGCGCTCATCCAATGCTTTAAACTGAATAATACCGTCCAGACGATTGCGAAACTCTGGTGTAAACATCCGTTTCAGCTCTTCCATCCCATCTGTGGCATTGTTCTGCTCGGTAAAGCCCATTGAACGACGACTCATCATTTGTGCGCCCGCATTGGTTGTCATTATGAGAATAACATTGCGGAAATCCGCTTTACGCCCATTGGTATCGGTTAACGTCCCGTGATCCATTACCTGCAATAACAAATTAAATACATCCGGATGGGCTTTTTCAATTTCGTCTAACAGCAGTACCGCATGCGGGTGCTTATTAATCGAATCGGTTAACAGACCACCCTGATCAAAACCAACATAGCCAGGAGGCGCGCCAATTAAACGCGATACCGTGTGGCGCTCCATGTACTCCGACATATCAAAACGAATTAGCTCAATACCCATCACCTTAGATAATTGCTTGGTGACTTCGGTTTTACCCACACCCGTTGGCCCGGAAAACAGAAACGAGCCTACCGGCTGATCTGGATTACCCAGCCCCGAGCGCGCCATTTTGATTGCATTTGACATGGTATCAATGGCTTCATCCTGCCCAAAAACCACTAACTTCAAATTACGTTGTAGATTTTTCAGCACCGTCGTATCCGAAGATGACACGGTTTTTGCGGGAATGCGCGCCAATTTGGCGATGATATTTTCAATATCATTCACATTTATGTTTTTCGACTTACCATCGGTGTTGTTCATATTGCGGAACGCACCGGCTTCATCAATGACATCAATTGCCTTATCTGGCAAAAAGCGATCCATCATATATCGGCTAGATAACTCCACTGCTGACTTCAATGCATTAAGACTGAATTTCACATTATGATGATCTTCGTAATGCGGCTTCAAACCACGCAAAATTTCAATTGTGTCAGCGATACTTGGCTCTTCTACATCGATCTTCTGGAAACGTCGAGTTAATGCGCGGTCTTTTTCGAATATACCGCGAAACTCCTGATACGTTGTTGAACCAATACACTTCAACTCGCCAGAGGCCAGCATTGGCTTAATAAGATTAGATGCATCCATCACTCCGCCGGAAGCTGAACCCGCACCGATAATAGTATGAATTTCATCAATAAACAGAATGGCACCTGGATCATCAGCAAGCTGCTTCAACACCCCTTTTAAGCGCTTTTCGAAGTCTCCACGATATTTAGTACCCGCGACCAGCGCACCTAAATCGAGTGAATAGATGGTTGAGCCATGCAGAATTTCTGGCACTTCATCGTCCACGATTTTTTTCGCTAAACCTTCTGCAATGGCGGTTTTACCTACTCCGGCCTCTCCCACCAATAGCGGGTTATTTTTACGCCGACGACATAATATCTGCACCATGCGCTCAACTTCTGCGTCTCGACCGATTAACGGGTCGATTTTATTGGCCATTGCCTTAACATTCAGGTTAACCGAATACTTATCTAGCGGCTGGTTTTCCGTTTCACCGGCTTCATCCGTCACGGAATCAACATCAGTCTGATGTTCTTCATCTTCAGATATTTTCGAAATGCCGTGGGAGACGTAATTGACGATATCCAGGCGGTTAACATCTTGTTGATGCAATAGATAGATAGCCTGGGACTCTTGCTCACCATAGATGGCGACCAGTACATTTGCACCAGTAACTTCTTTTTTACCCGAAGACTGAACATGGAAGACAGCACGCTGTAATACGCGCTGGAAGCCCAACGTCGGTTGAACTTCGCCCATCTGGTCTTCTTGAAATACCGGGGTATTTTCATCTAAATACTGGGATAGATCGCCCTTCAGGCGAGGTAGATCCGCGCCGCAAGCTTTCAATACGGAATTAGCACTGCTGTTATCCAGTAAAGCCAAAAGTAAATGCTCAACTGTAATATATTCGTGCCGCTTATTACGAGCCTCATTAAACGCAACGTTTAGTGACGCTTCTAGCTCCTTACTCAACATAACACCGTCTCACCTAGTTATGAGTGTTGAGCCATCATTGTGGCCCAGCCACTTTTATTCAATTAGTTATTATGCCTGCACTGCTGTATGCCATTACTTACATGACTTCTGGCAATGCGAAACATACTAACAACTCTGTACACTTGCAGTTTATTGCCGGTCGGCTTTATGCCTCTTCCATTGTACACATCAGCGGATGCTGATGTTGCCTGGAATAGTCATTCACCTGTTCCACCTTGGTCTCTGCTATCTGGTAGCTAAACTCACCGCAAACGGCTTCGCCTTTGGTGTGCACCAGCAGCATTATCTGAGTTGCCTGCTCCTGATTCATTTTAAAGAATCTGGACAGTATCTGCACCACAAATTCCATTGGTGTGTAATCATCATTTAGTAATACGACCTTGTATTTCTTGGGAGGTTTCAATTTAGGTTTGGCTTCCTGCACCGCCAGACCGTCATCCGAGTCCCAGTCAGATTCATGATCACTCATGTCTTACTCTCATTGTAGTTCAAGCTTTTTGGGTTTTCTGAAAAATAGCTTTATTTAAAAACACATCTGTTTTTTATTACACATGCAAATACACCTTAAAAATAATAAGGCAATAAACAGGTATTTTACATTAAAAACATCACAAGTAGACACACCATTTATAACCCCATTCACAATTATCTGCACCAAACCAGATTAACCCTATACAAACAGGTGATTTAAATTTTCACTAAAAAAGGTTATAGTTAAAGCAGAACTTGTATTTAAGGGTTTTATTTACAGCATAAAATCCAAATTAAAGCATAAAAACATAAAATGAATTTTGTATCTGCCAAATTAGGCCTTATTTTTTTACTATTCGTATTAAGCCTGCAATTAAATTTACGCGCTGACACCTACGACCCTTCCGCATCCGTATTTCTATTTCAAAAGCAAATGGCAAAGCGAGGCAATGCAGAATCCCAGTACAAACTGGGCCTGATGTACGAAACTGGCTCCGGTGTAAACAATAGCTCAGCTCTCGCGACCAGCTGGTACAAAAAAGCCGCACACCAAAATTACAAACCCGCCAGCAATCGTTTAACTTATCTTGAAATAAAGAAAAATGGCTTTCAGAATACCCACGAAAAATGGCTTAAGGAACTTAAAAATGAGGCTCGTTTTAATGATGGTGAGGCTTTATTTTTACTGGGTCAAATGTACTCTGAAGGCACTGGCGTTAATAAAAGCCTGACTCGTTCACTCGAGTATTTACGTAAGGCTGCGGGTGGAAACATCCCTGGCTCCGAATCAGAAATTGCACGTGTTGAAGCCGAGCTTACACTCCTCCAAAAGCAATACATTACAGAAAAAGAAAAAAACAACATCACACCAGTAGTGATTAAACCTGCTTCAAATACGATTAAAACACGGCCTAAATCGATCAAGCCCAAAGCCACTGTAAGCTTGAAAAACACAACGAAAAAAACCGTGCATAGCTCAGCAAAAAACCGAGTAACAAGCACTCCCAAAAACTCTCTTCATAAAAAAACAGCTCAGAAAAGCATAACCAAGAAAAACACAACTCAAAAAAGCACCTTCAATAAAAAAACCAACAAAAAACCAACCCAGGGGCCAATACAAAAACACTCAAACATAGCGCAATCCGACACATCTAAGAAAGCGCCAATTAAAACTCACCCAGCAAAGCCTGCTCCTGTCGTTGAGCAACATCCAATGGATTCCATTTGCGGGGGTAGAAACCGCTTTAGTCGCGGCTGCCGCTAAAATTGACTTCATTACTTTTTTATTCAAACTATTTTTGAAGTTTATTTTTTAATAATCATAAAATACAACCAATATCTGCAACTAAGCATTCAATAAAACGAACATTTCTAATCATCGCTTTCTGTTCTATAATCAGATACCCATATAAATATTTGCACATTTTAACGCAACATAATAATGACATTACCTTCAAAGGATTCAAATCATGGCGGATAAATTCAGCTTAACCAATCACGCAAGTGGTGACTCCGTAGACCTGAGTTTAGTCGTCGGCACAGACGGCCCGTCAGCACTCGACATAACGGCTCTATACAAAGAAAAAGGTCTATTGGCCTATGACCCTGGCTTCGTATCAACCGCCAGCTGCACAAGCTCCATCACGTTTATTGATGGTGAAAAAGGCATATTGCGTTATCGCGGATACCCCATCGAGCAACTTGCTGCAAACAGTAATTTTTTAGAAGTTGCCTATTTGCTCCTCGATGGGGAGCTACCAACTGCAGAGCAACTTTCCGAATTTGAAAGCGTTATTATGCACCACACAATGATTCGTGAAACCATGCGAACATTTTTTGATGGCTTTCATTACAACGCACACCCCATGGCAATTATGATTGGGGTAACCGGCTCTATGTCGGCGTTTTACCATGACTCTTTAGATATTCATAACCCGCGCCACCGTGAAGTATCAGCGCATCGCATGATTGCAAAAATACCCACCATTGCAGCTGCCTGTTATAAACATAATGTCGGTGAACCTTTTATTTACCCACGAAATGATCTCGACTATTGTGGTAATTTTTTGCACATGATGTTCGCCACCCCCTGTGAAGATTATGTACCAACAAAAACTGCAATTGAAGCGATGAACCTGTTATTTATTTTACACGCAGATCACGAACAAAATGCCAGTACATCAACTGTGCGCTTAGCGGGTAGTTCAGGTGCCAATCCATTTGCCTGCATTGCATCAGGCATCGCATCTTTATGGGGCCCGGCACATGGCGGCGCCAATGAAGCAGTATTAAAAATGCTTGAAGAAATAGGCGATGTTTCTAATATTGATAAATTCATAGCCAAAGCAAAAGATAAAAATGACCCCTTTAGACTGATGGGCTTCGGACACCGGGTTTATCGCAACTTTGATCCCCGCGCGACACTTATTCGCGACATGTGCCACCGGGTGCTGGCGGAGTTATCAGACACCGATAACCCACTACTCGAGTTAGCAAGCCGGCTGGAAGAAGTGGCTTTAAAAGATGAATACTTCATTGAAAGAAAACTCTACCCAAATGTAGATTATTATTCAGGCATCATTTATCGAGCACTGAATATACCCGCAAATATGTTTACCGTTATGTTTGCAATCGCCAGAACCGTTGGCTGGGTTGCTCACTGGAGTGAAATGATTTCAGATCCATCTCAGCGCATTGGTCGCCCAAGACAAATTTTTGTCGGTGCAACCAAGCGAGATTATGTGCCGATTAATAAGCGTTAAACTATAGGGCATCTCTAATAAAGACAGCGCTTAAATAGTTTTTATTTTTGCGTTGTTTTTATATTCACGATCAACTAAAAAACCCCCGATAAAATAAACCTTGAAGATTAAACCCGAAAAATTAAATTCGAAAAGTAAAATCTAGAAAACTAAACTTTACTAATCAATGGCTTTAAAAACTCATAAGGATTAAGTTTTGGCACGCCTTCTTTATTCATCCTAAGCTGTATTGATTTAATCAGGCCCCAATACGTTGACCAATAATCACTGGTTTCAACCCATGGGCGCACGATAAATTCCAGATGCGTTTCATGCTGTTTATGCAATTCAATAATAGGCTCAGGACGGGATAATACCGATGTAACTTTATTCACTTCTTCGATAAATATTTTTTCAATCTGCTCAATGTCCGCATCAAAACTAATTTTAAATACCAGATCAACTCGACGTGTTGTTTCACTGGTAATATTTCTAATTAAATTCCCCCAAATATTATTATTAGGAACCACCAGCCTTTCATTACTAAATGACAATAATGTTGTGGAAACCATACTCATTTCTTTGACCGTACCCTTAACACCGGCAATCTCTACCACATCACCTACATCATAAGGCCGGTATATTAAAATCATCATGCCCGATGCAAAATTAGATAACACGCCCTGCAATGCAAAGCCCACCACAAAACCCAGCACACCCAAACCTGCCAGCAGTGGGCCCAACTCAACACCGGTCTGGGATAACGCAATCAGTACACCAATAAACATAACGATGCGTCGAACACTGACAACAAAGAATTCACGTAATAGTTTTGAAATTCCAACCTTAGAGGAATCCAGTCCACGAATAAACAGCTTTCCGGCCAAAACCGATATCAATCTAAATATCAATAAAATTAAAACGATAATAACACTGGTAACAATAAAGCTAGATGCATTTAACATCAGCCATTTTTCAAATTCGTCCTGCCACTGCGCAACCAGCCCCATGATTACAGCTTTATCAAATATTTGCTGATTAATGGTGCCCGAAGAAGTAATCAATAATTGACTTAATTTAGTTGTATCAAGGTCATGCTTTTCCATCAATGTAACGGCTAAAGACAAGCCATCAGTAATACCATTACGCTTTTCAATTAATGCATTTAACCCTATTTCTAAATTTTTCTTGCCTTCTTCACTTGAACTCGATATTTCATTTTTTTTATTATCAATTTGTGCTGATACCAACTTTAGCCTTGACGACGATTCGCCCGATACATTTAATAATAAATCAGCAAGAACGCGTTTATCATGTTTATAGTCGACACCTAAGGCTGCTTTTGCTTCAATAATCCCCTGATAGTTTAATAAAATATCAGACAGAATTAATCTCGACTTATTGATATCCTGCTCAACCACAAAACGATCGTTTAGCTGCACCGATGATGATTTTTTAATCAGTTTATCAATAGTCGACTGTACAAATTTAAATATTTGATTTAGTTGTTTATTGCGGCGATTTAAGTGTCGATGCAGTGAAAGTGTATACTTGTCTAACTGGCCACCTTGCTCCTTTATTTTTATCCATTGACTTAGTGCAGAATCCATTTCCCTTGTTATATCTTTATCAAACTCGAGAATCTTCACCCCCATAAGTGAACGCTTATCTCCCTCTATAGAACTTAGATCATCAAAATTAGTTTTAATTTTCAATTCAATTGACTCAATATTTAAAATCAATTGATCCATCACCTGCCCATCAGAAAGCGTTTCTTCTTGCTTTACCTTTTGATCATACGCATCTGCTGCTTCAATTTGCTCTGCTGATATATTTATTGAAAAAACAAAACAACTGACAATTAAACACAACTTAATAAGTTTCATTTCGATAAACTTTCTGCCTTATTGCAATCACCATCACAGTAACTGCTTATTTTCGGATTAGAGCATGCCGTGCAGGCATTGGAAAATGTTTTATGATTGCCGTCACTTTCAAAGCCACAAACCGGTTGGTACTCGCGAGTACAGGCTTGCGTCCTAGGTGTTTCACATGGTATTAGCTTTTCATTTATCAGATCATCTTGCTGCGTATAAGCACACGAAACCATTGAAATCAATAATGATAAAACAACAATTAAACGCGTATTCGAGAATACATTTAGATAATTAAGATTCATAAATAATCGCATACTTTTTAGTTAACCCCTGTCGAAAACGCTAAAATAGCAGGCTTTAATTCCGCATCGAGACTCTTACTCACCAGTGTCATCAATCGACTTTCTGCATCATTATGCTGTAATGCAGAAACTTTTAATGGCCACTCTTTACGACCCCGAACCTTTCCATTCGCACCGACCATTTTCACACTGAGTTTACCGCGCAGCCAGTACCAACCTTGTCGGAAACCCAAATCCTGCACATCAAGATTAGCGACCAGTGTAAATTCAGCCGCGCCTTTCACCGCCGGAAAACCCGCATTCCCCATCGCCGATTTCAATAACTGATTGAGTTTCCCAATCGGATCATTGTCTACTGTCGTACCAATTTTCAGTGACTGCAATTTACTTTCAAGCTGCCCAGAAAGATCGGCAAGACTCCACCTGGACGGCGACCCTTTACCCCGCGTATCAATTACCTTTAGCATTTTTTGTAATGCCTGGCGCTCTTGTTGTAATAACAATGCTGCATCCAGTGCGGACATCGACAATAAAACATCGGTTTGAGATTGACTACGTTGTAACTCTACATTGGTTTCACTATCTAGCCGATCCATTTCACTCTGAATATTATTCCCTGCCTGTGACCGGTCAAGAACTGCCAATGCATAATGGGTAAATACCACCGAATCTTTCCAGGTTTCTGCAACCCGTGCTCCGTTAATTATTTTATCGGTGCGCACCTGAATTTGCTGTGCTAAATGGGTGTTTTTTGTATAACTTTCTGCACCATCTTTAATCGAAACCTGGGTATCTGTCTTAGTCGTGGATGATTCATTTATATGCGTTTCAAAAACTTTGCTCAAATTCCCCAGCGCTCTGTTCTTCGCCAGTTCTGCATTAGATGCCGAACCGGTTGCAGTCATGTACTGACTATTCGGATAAAACCCTGCGTCACCTTCAACCCAATCCGGTTTGGAGTCTGCCGATAACGTACTTGAAATAAAAAACAGGCCTGTAAAAAGGCCTGTCAAGATTTTGATTTTAGTATTCATTGTTAATAATTCCATTAAACAATTTTAATGGTGAGCTCATTGATAATATAATTTAATGAACTCACCATAATTCAGGTTAAGGCTTTGCAGCGGCTGCTGTTTGGCCACCAATCGGTTGCAAATTTACTGCTGGGCCTTCGGGTGCTGTCCAACGTTTACTTACGACTGACTTTGCTCCAGCTTTGACTTTTACCGTGCGTTTAACAGTATCGACAACAACTCCGGCTGGGCTGACCACTTCAAGCTCTACTTTATATTCACCCTCAGGAAGGAATAAGCGTGCCAGCTCAAACTCCTGTGGCAAAGTGTTCCAGCAGCGTGTATCGGCAATTTCAGTTCCCTGGTTTATCGCCATCATGGCGAGCTGTCCAAGTAAACCGCCCTGATTACCGGCTTCTTTCTCTGTTTTCTTCTTTATGACTGCACGGGTAATCGCACGGGTTGTGATAAGAGGCATATCTTCTGCCAATGAAGCGCGTGCTAACCCATCAATATTAGAAACAATTTCTAATGGGTAATATTTATCATTAATATGTAAACGCACTTTATTTAACACAACCGGTGGGTTGGGATAATCAGGAACGGCAACTTTTATATTAAGTGCCAATGCCGTTGAGTAGGTTTGAAAAGTTTTCTGGTCACGCTGTGGCGCAAGCCCATTACCAAACACAACAATTAACTCACCTTTGCCTTTGGTATCAGGAGCCTTATAAGCATCAAGACCAAACTGTTTTTTATAATCTTTATACTCACCCCAAAGCTTCATTCTCGCCAACATTCTCAGCATGTCATGCTTTAATGTTAATGGTACATTTAAGCCATGCTTTTCTTTGGTATTTTTATAAGCATCAATGGCTTTTCGGTAAGACACTGTCGCCGTATCTTCTTCGCCTAGCAACTCAAACATAATGCCGGAGAAATAACGCATAAATGGTGTTTCATCTTTGGGCTCACCCCACTCATCCATTTTAACCTGTGATTGCAATAATTCTACACGCGAGGAATCAACATCACCCATTGATAAATAGTTCGAAGCCATATACAGATGGATTAAAACTTGCTCAAACTTATCGCCCTGAAAGCTAATACTTTCATCATTCGTTAAAACCGCACCGGCCTGTTCGGTGACCGAAGTTGAATAAAGTTCAGAGATTTTTTCTTTAGCAAGGGAAAATGCTTCATTACTACCTTTAAAATCTTTATTTAAACGACGCAGTACACCGACGTTCATATTTTCCATTACGCCTTCGACTTCATCTGCTAAATGTTTTTCCGCTTCGATTAAAGCTAAATCATGTCGATTTAACTCCATCATACTGCGCATGCCCTGGGTTTTTTCAGCTGATGTCGCACAGCCCTGTAATGCTAAGATAGTGAGTGCTGCCAGCACAACACCTATTCGACCGAGTAGATGATTACTCATTTTAATTTCCTCGTTAAGCTTGTCATTTTAGAATTAAAAAACTTCAAAGGGTCCGTCCTTGACCCTGAATTTATTGTAGCAATATCTTAAGTCCTTTAAATCACGTCAGTGTGTGATTAGCTAAGTGTAGTCGGTGTTATTTGTTTTTAAAGCTTCCAACCACTTTTTTCGACAGTCTTTTTAATCTTCTTCTGACCAACCCATACTTTGCGGTTGCTTTCCAAATCAATTAAAGTCAAATCAATTTGATAAAAACGCGCTTGTGAACCACCGGCCGCATCAACAATGGTATTAATTGTCCCCTTCAGCATAAAGTCTGCACCGGCTTCATTACCCATGGCTTTACGAGTCTTTTCACTGGCATTTAAATCTTGATCGGCACGCTCAGAACGAATCTCATCACGCTCGGATGCAGACGCAACAAACTCAACTTCACCTGAGTTAATCAATTCTTTTTCCAGATCATTAATGAAAGTTCGGGTATTAATATGTTCATGGCTCAGGTTACGCACCGTACCCACGATAACCGTTGGTGTTTTACCCTTTGCACGATTAAATTTAGATAACCAGCGACGAGACAGAACGTCATCAATCATTTCGCGAGATACCAATCTTGAATCTGTATCATTCCACTTTCCGCTGATGTCGGTTACAGCGTCAGACTCAACCCTCGCAACTTTTGGGTTACAACCCGCTGACAATGCAAGCACTGCACTCAGTGCAATTAATGGAATAACCCGTCCAAGCTTTAATGATTTCATACTTTTTCTCCATTTTTATTGGTGTTTTTTACTGTTTAATTTTCAAATTTTAATTAATAAACGATTGCAAGTATAAGCTACTAACTTAAAAGGCGTCTCAAAAACCGCTCAATTATCAAGAAATATCATTCCATGTAATAGGGACGCTCTTCATATAACACTTAACAGATCAATAGCTTGTAGAATGCTTACCAAAGAACTCATTCAAAAGTGCGCTATTTATACCACTATTTATCACTAAAAACAGTCTTTTAAGCGTAATTTTTATGTTATCTTGCCCGCCATGAAATCTGTTGACTCAATTTTACACGCGCGCTGGATATTACCGGTTAGCGATTCTGCCCCATTACTACACGATCACTGCATCGTAATAGACGATGGTCGAATTAGTGATATTTTACCTGGCTCAATGGTCAACGAACACTATAGCGCCAATATCGAAAAAACCTATGCACAGCATATGCTGATGCCAGGTCTGATTAATGCCCACACCCACAGCCCAATGAGTCTGTTTCGCGGCATTGCGGATGATTTACCCTTAGAGGACTGGCTACATAATCACATCTGGCCTGCGGAGGCAAAATGGGTCAGTGAAGAGTTTGTGCATGATGGCACACGACTGGCGATCGCTGAAATGTTACGCAGCGGAACAACCTGCTTTAATGACATGTATTTTTTTCCGGAAGTTACCGCACGCCTCGCCCGAGATATTGGCATTCGCGCCTGCATCGGTTTAATTGCCATCGATTTCCCTAGCGCCTGGGCCGGTAATGCGGATGAATATATCGACAAAGGCCTCGAGCTACGCGATCACTTTCGCAGCGATAGCTTAATTCACACGCCGTTTGCACCGCACGCACCGTTCAGCGTTTCCGATGAACCACTTAAGCGCATTCGCGTGCTTGCCGATGAAATGGACTTACCCATTCATATCCATCTGCACGAAACCGCCGATGAAATTGAACAGTCACTCAAACAATACGGCATGCGCCCATTACAAAGACTCAATCAATTAGGGCTGGTGTCGCCCAATTTAATGGCGGTACATTTAACTCAGGTTAAAGACGATGAAATAGCTCTGCTTGCAGAGTCCGGTAGTCATGTAGTGCATTGCCCCGAATCCAATTTAAAACTCGCCAGTGGTTTTTGCCCGGTCAGCAAACTCATGGAAGCAGGTGTTAATGTCGCCCTCGGCACAGACAGCAGTGCCAGCAATAACGATTTAAATATGCTCGGCGAAATGCGCACCGCCAGCTTACTCGCTAAAGGTGTCAGCCAGAATGCCAGCGCCCTCAGCGCCATGCAAACCGTGCGCATGGCCACCATAAATGGTGCCAAAGCACTTGGCCTGGATCAAGACACAGGTAGCCTTCAGGTGGGAAAATATGCAGATATCATTGCCATTGATTTTTCCAGTCTCGAAATGAACCCGGTATACGACCCGGTGGCCAACTTAGTTTACAGTAGTAGCCGCGAACAGGTCAGTGATGTGTGGGTGGCCGGTAAACACCTTTTGAAAGACCGCCAATTGACGACGCTTGATGAGCAGGAAATAATGCAAAAATCTCAACAATGGAATGCTAAAATAGCTGTAACTAAGTAACCATAACAACGCTGAACACGTATAATTAATAACGAAAAGAAAACGCGAGTGAGTGTGAACAAAAGCAACTGCATTTTGATTTATGCACACTTTACTTTTTCTATAACCCCCATACCAATAAAAAGATTTAAGATAATAACTAGATGAACACACTAAACGTAGACCCCGCCGAAATTGCTAAATTCGAAGAACTCGCCAGTCGCTGGTGGGATAAGCAAGGGGAATTCAAACCCCTGCACGAAATCAATCCTCTGCGCCTGCACTTTATTGATGAGCGAGTGCAGTTAAATGGTAAACGCATTCTCGATGTGGGCTGCGGCGGTGGCATTTTATCGGAAAGCATGGCCAGGCTCGGCGCAGATGTCACCGCGATTGATATGGGCAAGGCTCCACTATCGGTTGCCAGGTTGCACGCCATGGAAAGTGAAGTTGAGGTTAACTACCAGCAAATTACCGTTGAAGAGTTAGCCGAGCAACAACCCCACTCTTTCGACGCCGTCAGCTGCATGGAATTGTTAGAGCACGTGCCCAACCCGGCATCGGTCATTAAAGCCTGTCAGCAACTGGTAAAGCCCGGCGGCTCAGTCTTTTTTTCGACCATTAACCGCAATCCCAAGTCATATATGTTGGCCATTATTGGCGCTGAATATATTCTTAAAATGCTGCCCCGCGGTACCCACGACTATGCCAAATTTATAAAACCGTCTGAGTTAGATGAATGGGCTCGCCAGACAAATTTACAACTCAAAAGCATCACTGGCATGACATTTAATCCGTTAACAAATCACTATAAATTAGGTCGTGATGTGGATGTGAACTACATGACCCACTACCTCGCTGACACTGAATAATCTGCATGCAAAAAATCAATACGGTGCTATTCGATCTGGATGGCACCTTAATCGACACCGCGCCGGATATGGCCAATGCCCTCAATATTCTGTTACAGGAAGAAGACCGTAAGATGCTCGAATTTTCAAGCATCCGCCCGGTGGTTTCCAATGGCAGTGCGGCTCTGGTGAAATTAGGCTTTGCTGATTTAAATAACAACAACGCAAAAGATAACGAAACCATAGAACGCTTGAAAAAACGTTATCTCGAAATTTATGAAGATAAATTATGTGTCGACTCGGTGTTATTCCCCGGCATGGCTGAACTCCTGAAGCACATTGAAAACCAGCAAATGCGCTGGGGTGTGGTGACCAATAAACCCGGCTGGCTCACCGATGCTTTGATGCAGCAAATCGGTTTAGCCGAACGCGCAGCTTGCATTGTCAGCGGCGACACCACAAAAAATCGCAAACCCCATCCCGAACCCATGTATCTGGCATGCCAGCAAGCACAAAGCCAGCCCCAGCATTGTCTTTATATTGGCGATGCCCAGCGTGACATTCAAGCGGGAGCCAACGCGGGCATGCGCACAGTAGTGGCAAATTATGGTTATATCGGCGAGCGGGAAAATATTGCAGATTGGGGGGCAGATTTTATAATTGAAAGTCCCCAGGAAGTTTTAACACTACTATCAGCGTAGTTAAGATGCCCTCTATGTAAGAATGGCGGAAGCCCGCCTTTAGATACAGAGAGACTCTTAAATTGTCGACACTCGATTTAATTGACTGCAACAAAAACCAGGCATCACAACAAACCTGTTTTTTTACAATATCCCTGTACTCAAAACCGCTTCACCGTTATGATGCGCAAAACTCAAAGCGTCATAAATTTGTAATGATTTTGAAATACGACCATCACAAATTATCCAATCCTAAAATAAGCTCAACTAGCAGCTGCTTCATGAGGTAACTCCCTTGGAACTCAAAGATATTAAAAACATCGATAAAGCAAACCAGTCTGGCCGTGGTGAATCACTCCGTCTGGGGCTTTCAATGATATTCATTGTAGCCATAATGCTAATTACCGGCACCAATGTTATTGGTGTAGAGAATGGATTTTTACTGGTGGCCGCTGCCATGATTGGCGGATACATGGCCATGAACATCGGTGCCAATGACGTAGCCAACAACGTAGGGCCGGCGGTAGGTTCACGAGCACTCACCCTCACCGGTGCCATCATAATTGCAGCAATTTTTGAAGCCGCAGGGGCATTAATTGCCGGTGGCGAAGTGGTCAGTACCATCAAAAAAGGTATTATTGACCCGAGTATGATTGCCGACTCCAGCACCTTTATTTACCTGATGATGGCGGCATTATTATCCGGTGCATTATGGCTTAACCTTGCCACCGCCGTCGGTGCGCCGGTTTCAACCACGCATTCAATCGTGGGTGGTGTGCTCGGTGCAGGCATTGCTGCCGGTGGGTTTGACATAGCTAACTGGGCCAAAATGAGTCAAATCGCCGCTAGCTGGGTTATCTCCCCGGTACTGGGTGGCTTAATAGCCGCTTTTTTCCTCTATACCATTAAACGCACCATCACCTATAAAAACGAAATGCTCGAATCGGCCAAAAAGATCGTGCCGATTCTGGTCGCCATTATGGCCTGGGCCTTTTCAACCTACCTCATTCTTAAAGGCTTGAAAAAACTCATCAAGGTGGATTTTTTATCTGCAGCGGGTATCGGTATTGCCATCGCCATTGCAATCTACTTCATTGTTAAGCCACTCGTTGCGAGTGCGGCAAACTCCAATAGCGATGATAAAAAAGGTGTTAATAAGCTGTTTACCATCCCACTTATTTTCGCTGCAGCGCTGCTCAGTTTTGCTCATGGCGCAAATGATGTTGCCAATGCGGTTGGCCCACTAGCGGCCATTAACGATGCCATTATGCAGGGCGGCGTCCACTCCAAAGCCGTAATCCCCACCTGGGTAATGATGATTGGCGCAATCGGCATTGCGCTAGGTCTGGCACTTTATGGTCCCAAGCTCATTCGTACTGTCGGTACAGAAATCACCGAGCTAGATCAAATGCGCGCTTTCAGTATTGCAATGGCCGCCTCCATCACGGTTATTATCGCCAGCCAACTCGGCCTGCCGGTTAGCTCAACTCATATTGCTGTCGGGGGTGTTTTTGGCGTCGGCTTCCTGCGCGAATACCTGAAAACCAGTTACTCGACCATGGTGGAAGAAATAAAAGCCCATCACGATGAACAGGACGAAGAAGTCATTGAAGCCTTTTTAAGCGACTTTAAAAAAGCCTCGTTAGATGAGAAACGCGAAATGCTAAAGCAACTTAAAAAACATTCAGCAAAAGCCGAACTCTCCAAGAGTGAGCGCAAGCAGTTACGCAAGATTTATAAGCATGAGCTGGTAAAACGCTCACAGCTTATTAAAATTGCAGCCGCGTGGGTTATTACTGTACCGGCGACGGGTTTAATGGCGGCAATGTTGTATTTCACGATTCGTGGAGTGATGCTGCCTTAACCGTTTGGCATTTTTTTATACGGCTTTAAGCAATTAACAACTTTGTCGTTTCGATTCTGAAAAGCTGAATCTATTTAAATCCCCCTCATTCCCCCTTTTTCTAAGGGGGAGGCTTATAAACCACTTGATAATCTAATCCCCTCAAGTGTACTACTGCCCATCTTAGAACAAAGAACAATCAGCCCCCCCTCTTAGCAAAAGAGCAAATATAAGACTCGGTCCCCCTCTTAGCAAAAGAGGGGTTAGGGGAGATTTGATTAAAAAACCAAAATCCCACCATCACAACTCATACTGCTTAACTTTTAACCACTACATCTTGTGCTTTCACTCTCCGAGTGACACAAACGACGACCGTTCATCTGAACATAAAATATTTTCAGATTCCCCCTGATTCACCTCAAAGCTTGATCCAGTAAGGTTTAGCCAAATTTATACATTGTTACCCACAACTTATCCCCACCGCATTAGATAATTCTTACTTGATACCACAACATCTTGTGGTATTTTATACAGATACCACTACATAAGCATAATCATTCACCAATTAAAATGATTAAATTATTTTGGGAATTTTACCGATTGTCCTCTATTTTAAATCGGCTCCCACCCCAAGACATTATTGCAACATAGTTAGCAAAAATAATAAGGATAAAATGAATGAGTGCACCGCAACTGCAGGCTGTTCCAAACAATATCAACGAAGTCCCCTACCAGGAAGCATCACTGGATATCTGGGACACAAAGTACCGACTGAAAACCAAAAACGGTGACGCCGTTGATAATGATGTGGATGCCAGCTTTGAGCGAGTTGCAAAAGCGCTTGCTGATGTAGAAACCACTGATGAACTGAAAAAAGTCTGGCACGAGAAGTTTTTATGGGCGCTGCGCCACGGTGCTATTCCCGCGGGCCGCATTATTTCTAATGCGGGTGCTCAAGAGCACAAGCCCGCCACGTCCACCATTAACTGCACGGTCTCCGGCATTATCGAAGACTCTATGGACGGCATTTTAGAAAAGGTTCACGAAGCCGGTTTAACCTTAAAAGCCGGTTGTGGCATTGGCTATGAGTACTCTACCCTGCGCCCCAAAGGCGGTTATGTATCCGGTGCCGGCGCTTACACATCTGGCCCCCTGTCCTTTATGGATATCTACGACAAAATGTGTTTCACCGTGTCATCAGCGGGTGGACGCCGTGGCGCTCAGATGGCGACCTTTGATGTGGGACACCCGGATGTATTCGATTTCATTCGCGCCAAGCGCGAAGACGGCCGCTTGCGTCAGTTTAACCTGTCGCTGTTAATCACCGTTGATTTTGTAGAAGCGGTAAAAAATGACAGTGAATGGCCACTGGCTTTTCCCGTTACGGCCCAGGAATGCGCGCAGGATAGCATGGACCTCACTGATGCCAGCAAGTACATCTGGCGCGAGTGGCCGGTTAAAGGCGATTACGTCACTAACGACACCGGGTTAACCGCCTGCAAAATCACCCGCACTGTACCGGCTCGCCGTCTGTGGGATAGCATTATGGCCTCCACTTACGACTACGCCGAGCCAGGCTTTATTCTCATCGATAAAGTCAATGAAATGAACAACAACTGGTTCTGTGAAAACATTCGCGCTACCAACCCCTGCGGTGAGCAGCCGCTGCCACCATACGGTAGCTGCCTACTGGGTTCGGTAAACTTAACCCGTTTTGTCACCCACCCGTTCACTAAAAAAGCCGCTTTCGACTGGGATACTTATAAAGAAACCGTCAGCGTTTTCACCCGCATGTTAGACAATGTGGTTGAAATAAACGGCCTACCCCTGCCCCAGCAACGCGATGAAATTATCAACAAGCGCCGCCACGGCATGGGTTATTTAGGTCTGGGCTCTACATTAACCATGATGGGGGTGAAATACGGCTCGGATACATCGTTAGAATTCACCGAAAAAGTCACCAAAGAGATGGCCATGCAAGGCTGGCAAACAGGCCTTGAGCTTGCCAAAGAAAAAGGCCCGGCCCCTATTATGGAGCAGGACTTCGAAGTCACTGCGGCCATGCTTTACAAACGTCCGGAAATGATCGACGACGGTTACAAAGCCGGCGATACGATTAAGGGCAAGGTGCTGCACGCAAAATACAGCCGCTATATGCAGCGTGTTGGTGAACAAAACCCTGAATTAACCTCAGAGATGGCCGAGCACGGATGTCGTTTTACTCACCACAGCTCAATTGCCCCCACCGGCACCATTTCCCTGTCACTGGCTAACAATGCCAGCAACGGCATCGAGCCCAGCTTTGCTCACCATTATTCGCGCAATGTTATACGTGAAGGTAAAAAATCCAAAGAAAAGGTTGATGTTTTCTCATTTGAGCTATTAGCGTATCGCGCCATGGTTAACCCCAATGCTATGCCCTACACCGAAAATGCAGATGAGCAGTTACCGGATTACTTTATTTCCTCTGAACAGGTAACACCCAAACAACATGTTGATATTCAAGCGGCCGCGCAATTATGGATTGATTCGTCTATTTCCAAAACCGCCAATGTACCAACCGATTACCCATTTGAAGAGTTTAAAAATATTTACGAATACGCTTACGATAAAGGCTTAAAAGGCTGTACAACATTCCGCTTTAATCCGGAAGTGTTCCAGGGCGTGCTGGTAAAAGAATCCGACTTAGAAAACACCACCTACCAGTTCACTCTGGAAGATGGCTCAGTCGTAGAATTAAAAGGCAACGAAGACATTGATTACGACGGTGAAATACACAGTGCCGCTAATTTATTCGATGCTTTAAAAGAGGGTTATTACGGCAAGTTTTAACAGGCTTGATAACCACAACAGAGTTTGACGCGAAAACGGATAAAACGCAGACCGATTATTATACTTGCGTGTCAGTTTGGTAGGCTGACATCCCCATGATTATTTACGTTTTCGCGTCATTTTAAATTTAGAAATTTTACAGGCGCAATACTTTCTTGATTTGAAAGTGATTGCGAAAAAGATGACAGATGAACACTGCAAAACAGGACAAGCCTATGGCCACAAAAATCGACAAAAAAATCGTCGCTTTCAAAGTTGTCAATGATAAAGAAGACAATGTAGATGAAATAGCCGTGATTCCCGAACGCGAAATTATGCATGAAAATGTAGAGCGCCCGGAAATGTTATTGGGTTCTACTTATAAAATTAAAACGCCACTATCTGAGCACGCGTTGTACGTCACCATTAATGACGTCATTTTAAATCAGGGCACCGATCACGAAGCTCGCCAGCCCTACGAAATATTTATTAATTCAAAAAGTATGGACCAGTTTCAATGGGTCGTTGCACTTACGCGGGTTATCTCTGCGGTATTTAGAAAAGGCGGCGATGTGTGCTTTTTAGTTGAAGAGCTAAAAGCGGTATTTGATCCACAGGGTGGCTACTTCAAAAAAGGCGGCAAATTTATGCCTTCGTTAGTTGCTGAAATTGGTGAGTCGATCGAATCACACATGAAAATGATCGGCCTGATTAAAGATGATGGCCCCGACGAACATCAGCAGAAATTAATGAATGCCAAACGCGCTGAATACGAAGAAAAACAGAATTTAAATAACACTAACAACGAAGACACCGGCTTTCCCGAAGGCTCGCAACTTTGCAAAAAATGCAACACCAAAGCCAGCATTTTAATGGATGGGTGCATGACCTGTTTGAACTGCGGTGATAGTAAGTGCGGATAAACTAAGTAAAAAAAGCCGGTTGATCTAACCGGCTTTTTTATACCTAAAAACAAAATGCCAAAACACGAAATAAAAACCTGCCCGAACTGCATGCAGCCCTTTGAATGCAAATCTGGCGACATCATAAACTGCCAATGTGAAACGGTAAAACTCACACAACAACACCGTGATTACATATTTAATCAATACGAGGACTGCCTATGCGCAAACTGTATGCGAAAATTACGCAGTGAATGTAATGTACAAAAATTCAATCAACACATACAGCAACTGGTAATCGCAAAATAGAATGACCCGATAGCGCTTCAAAGAAAGCGCAACAACACGCAACAGGGAAACGGGAACAGGGAAGTTAGAAATAAACTGCATCGCAAAAAGTATCTCTATAAGGGACAACACCTTATACCGAAATACTTACCCCTGATATCGATGATCACCTTCCCACAGCTATTTTTACATCAAGGAAAACCATGTCGAATAAAACGCTAGACCTTACTGATAATGTTTATAGCTATCTGTTAGAAAACTCACTAAGAGAAACAGATCTGCAGAAAAAACTCCGCGAACAAACTAAAAACATTGAACTATCTCAAATGCAAATTGCACCTGAGCAGGGTCAGTTTATGAGTTTTTTAGTTAAATTACTGAATATAAAAAAAGCCATCGAAGTAGGAGTATATACCGGCTACAGTAGTTTAAAAGTCGCACAGGCTATGCCTGAAGATGGCCAGTTAATTGCCTGTGATGTGAATAAAGAGTGGACTGATATTGCCCGACAATATTGGGACGAAGCACGAGTTAGTCATAAAATTTCATTGCAACTGGCACCGGCGCTAGACACGTTATCAGGACTAATAAATGACGGGCACAGCAATCAATTTGATTTTGCATTTATTGATGCGGATAAGGAAAACTATGATCACTATTATGAGATGTGCTTAACATTACTGCGCCCACAGGGCTTACTGTTAATTGACAATACACTTTGGGATGGCGCCGTTGCCAACAATAATATTAATGATGCCGACACCGTAGCGATACGTAAACTGAATAAGAAATTATTAACCGATGATCGCGTTGAACTCAGTATGCTGCCAGTAGCGGATGGTTTAACATTGTGCCTGAAATTGGAGTAGCTCAAACCTGACCGGGTATATCTCAAAATAGTTTTAGCGTTAATCTGACAATACTGGCTGTAGATAAGGGTCTCAAAACACCCTGAAGCGGACGTTAACCGTTTTATTTAATTGATGTTCTGTGCCCGGTTAAGGAACATCTCCCTCGGGGAAAGACCGCTGCTTTTTGGCGCTCTGTCCCCTGATTGAGACCACCAAGAGTTGAGCGGAGTCGTTTATCGCTCTGCCAAAAGAGTTCAACGGAGTCGTTCATCGCACTGACCATCTGATCGGAATTACCACATGGGACAGGGCGCTAAAAAGCAGCGGACTGTCCCTGATGGTCATGTTCCTTAACCGGGCAACTTGCCAACAAGCAAAGCAATCTAACGAGCGTCCGCTTCTGGCTAGTTTGAGTCATTGCCTACTGTCAGAGTCTATTGAAACTAAAATATTTAAAGTCTGAGCTAATACAGATGAACCTGGTACACTTAAATGCTAGTTTTATTTTCCAAAAAAAAAGCAGTAGTGGATGGACCACTACCGCTTTACATTCAATCTGAATCTCTCATATTAATCTATATGAGAAAATAGATCGGCGATCACTTTGATTAATTGCTTACTCTTCAAAGTACATCTTTGCCTGAGCCAGTTTGTAACTCCATGGAAGCTGTGCATTTTTCCATCCGTTTACAATGCGCTGACCTTTGTTTGGTCCGGTTTTAGCTTTATCACCTTCAAAACCATCAACGATGGTATATACATTTTTATAACCAAGGCCATCAAGTAAATTAGCTGCTTTTGAGCTACGGCTACCCGAACGACACATCACAATAACTTTACTTTGCTTGTTCATGCCTTTGGCTTTAATCGCATCTGCAAACACAATTGAAAAGTTACTGTTTGGTGCCATATCAAATTTATTTTTCTTTTCATTCCAGCTATCAATATCCTGAGTCATATAAGGGATATTCATATCGACTAATGATGTCATGCCAACAAATTCGATTTCTGCACGGGTACGCACATCAATAAAAAGAATATCTTTAGATTCATTTTCTAGCATTTTATATGCTTCAACAGCTGTTAAATACTTGCCCTGGGGAGTTTGTTTTTTCTTAGCTAATTTACTTGCATCAACGGCTGAAAATGCATTAGTGGTCATTAATGTCAGGAGTATAAACCCCAGAAAAGTTGTCTTCATTGTTTGTCCTTACGTATGGTTAAAATATTAGAATATCATTCTATTCTAATTCAATTTGGCCGTCTATTATACATATGGGATATTTCAATACTGTGACTGACTTACAAAGGATGCTATATAAAATTATCACATACTGTGTTTCTTACAGTGCGACAAAAAAAATGTTAAGCCATTGATTTTATTATTAAATAGCATTCACACATGAACAAAAAGCTGAGGCAGCAAGCCTGCCCCAACAACAAATTAGACTAAACAATAAAGGCTAAGCCTGCTTTTTCTGTACCTCTAGTGCTGGGTAATCCGTATAACCTTTTTCATCGCCACCATAAAAAGTGGACTGATCTGGCTCATTTAAGGCCGCACCCAGGGCAAATCGCTCAGCCAAATCGGGATTCGCAAGATACAGCTGACCAAATGCCACCATATCAGCATCCCCTTTAACTAAGGCCTGTTCAGCCGTAAGCTGCGTATACCCCATATTTGCCATATATAAACCAGCAAAGTGCTTTCTAAGCTCTGTGTAATCAACTTTACGCTCATTATTAAGCATGTCCCCTTCCAGTACGTGCAGGTATGCCAGGTCATGCTTACTTAACATATCCACCACCGCATTAAAGGTCGTTTGAGGCTGTGAATCTCGAATATCATTAAACTGATTTTCCGGTGAGATACGCACCCCTACTCGGTTACTTGACCAAACCTGCTTCACCGCAGAAATCACTTCATCCAGTAAGCGCATCCGATTTTCAACGCTTCCACCATACTTATCATCACGTGTATTTGAGTCATCACGTAAAAACTCGTCTAATAGATAACCATTAGCGGCATGCACTTCTATGCCATCAAAACCCGCTGCTTTAGCATTTTTCGCAGCGCTGACAAAGTCCTCTATCAAAGCGGGAATTTCATTTAATTCAAGCGCTCGTGGGGTAACGAAGGGCTGCATACCTTCATAGGTAATGGCATCGCCCTGGGGTTGAATAGCTGAAGGCGCAACCGGCAAGGCATTGCCCGGCAGCATTGAAGGATGAGAAATACGCCCGACATGCCATAACTGTAAAAACATTAACCCTCCTTCTTTATGCACCGCATCGGTTATTTTTTTCCAACCTGCAATTTGAGCATCGGAATGAATACCCGGTGTTGAAGGATAGCCCAACGCCGATTCTGAGATTTGACTCGCTTCGGTAATGATCAAACCTGCGCTGGCGCGTTGTGTATAGTAGAGCGCATTTAAATCAGTCGGCACATTACCCTCACCCGCACGATTGCGAGTCAGCGGCGCCATTACCATTCGGTTAGACAGTTTCAAGTCTCCCATTTGTAAAGGGGTAAAAAGCTGAGGCGTAGCGTTAGTAGACATGTGAGCTCCTTGTTTTTTATTTGAAGTTGTTATATTCATAATTCTGGCATCAGTATAATGATTTGATTGTCTTTCAATAGGTAGCAAATTAGCGTATATATGTTTCTGATTTGGAAACAATGAATCAACCACCTGAATCAACCACGGATCAACCATGGATACCGCTAGCAGATTGATATTATTCGCCGATGTCATTGACAGTGGCAGCTTTAGCAAAGCCGCCAGCCGTCGTGATGTTAACCGCTCTATGGTCAGTAAACAAATAGCCCAGCTGGAAGCACATCTGGGTGTAAGGCTTTTAAACCGAACCACCCGCAGCCTGAGCCTCACAGACGCCGGTCACTCCATCTTCCAGCATGCCTGTAGTTTACGAGATCAACTTTTAGAAACCGATGCACTGGTCACATCACTGCGTGAAGATGTGAGTGGCGAGTTACGCATATCCAGCACCACCCATTTTGGGCGTATGCACGTAATGCCAGTTATAAAGAAACTGGTTGAGGATTACCCAGAACTTAAAATAGATCTGCGCCTGGAAGATCGATATGTCGATATCGTAGGTGAACGTTTCGATGCTGCCATTCGCATCACATCCCCGGTTGATTCATCATTAATTGCGCGCAAGTTAACCAACAATAAACTGGTTATGGTCGCCTCTCCCAGTTACCTCAATCAACATGGCACGCCACAAAGCATTGAAGACCTGTGCCATCATCGTTTCGTAGTATACGCAGGTGATAATGGCGTCTTAAACAACTGGGCCTATTACGAAGGCTCTGAAATTAAAAATTATTCAGTTAATGTACACACCAAAGTCAATGATGGAACCGCGTTATTAAAATCGGCTGAGTATGGAATTGGAATAGGCTTAACCCTGTTATGTGATAGTTACGCCGAGCTAAAAAAAGGCTCGCTGGTCGAGGTATTGCCGGAGGTAAAATTTAAAGCCTTTTCATCGACCTATATTATGTACCCCAGTCGCAGTCATATCCCCAAAAAAACACGCCTGCTTATTGATCGTATGGCGGAGTATGTAAAACAGCAGGATTTTTATATTGCCTGATTGAGTCAAAAACTGTTTGATTTAATCCCATTCAAGCGGGTTCAACCGATAAAACTTTATTAACTCTTTATATAACGCAGGATGTTCTTTTTCAAACAGTTTAGGTTTTTCAAAAAACAATTCGGTAACCACCGCAAAAAATTCGCCCTCCGAAACAGCACCATAACTATCGATAAGCGTTTTTTTATGTGTGCGGACCTTGTCTCTCAAACGACTGTATTCCTGACTAAACACCTGTGTCCACGTCGCATAATTTTCAGCCGAATCAAGAATAGGCGTACCATCTATCGCGCCATCCTCATGATCCAGCTGATGAGCAAATTCATGATAAACTACATTCTGCCCATCATTATCATTCATTGCCCCCTGTTTTGAATGCTGCCAGGATAAAACAACATGCCCGCGCTTCCATGACTCTCCAACGCGCACCATTTCCTGTGTAGAATAAATTACGCCATCAGAAGTCGTTTGTAATGACTTAAATGCACCGGGATAAACATAAATATTATGTAATGACGGATATAAATCTTCATTACGATTAATCGTTATCAAACATGCTTGTGCAGCTATAGTCACTCTTATTTCGTCGTTAATTTCCAAGCCATTATAACCGCTGAAAACTTTTTCATGCAGAAACACATTAATTAAACCATGCAGCTTAAGCTTGAGTGGATGGGGTAGCATATTATACAGTGCCATATTTTTCTGTAAAATCGAAATCCATGCTGGAGAAAATTCTGTATTTTTTAATTTTTTGCGAAATCGCTTACGTTGAAACTTAATAATCAGCACAATAGACAGTATAAATAAAACAAATGAAATAGCGTAAATGACTGGCATAAAATTTTTAAATTTTGTTGTGATTAAACATTATTCGGCTATTTATAACAGAGCACGTAAATATATATTCAAATATAGAAATAGAATATAACTCCCTATTTCACCCTGTTCAAATTATTCCAAGGCTAATTTTAAGACATTTGCATAATGCCATTACATTCGCAGATAGGCCTATAGCCCTGTTGTCATTTAATAATCACAGGTTTATCGGGCATTAAAATACTCAGTGCCGCCATGCTTGCATCAAAATCCTTTTCAAGCACTATAAATTTTAAATTATTCAATTTACCTGCATATAAATCAATCACCCGATATTCTTCGGTCATGTCACGTTTATTACAACCCGGGAACACCGGCAACAGAAGCGGATCATCATAGACATTAATGGCAATAATATTATTAAAAAGAAATTCATATTGATAAAATTGTTTTTCAAATACCACCTGATCATCAAAATTTTGACTGCGTTTTTTCAGTTGCTTACCACGTCGATACGACAACATGGAAACCCTGTCAACTGACACATGCATGTCAGATTTATTATCAAACCAGAAACCGCGTGAGCCGCAGATGCCATAATTATGATCATTAAGCCATATTCTCTTCTGCACCACTTCAATGGCCTGCTCGGTAGACATGGTCTTTTTGTGTTGCAGCATCTTCTCACTCGGAGAATAACGGGTGTCGCATGCGCTTAGTAGTATTACAAAAATCATTATAAGTTGCGTTTTCATTTGCAATCCTTGTTAACTAATATTGTAGTATTTATATTTTCTCTTTAAAACAGCTTGGAAGTAACAACCATATGCACCTGTTTTCATTAGACAAAGTATACTCCGGATCTGGCAATAACGCAGCATCAAAGCAACCACCTGCTATGCCAATGTGCCTGAGTAAGTGAACCTGGGTAAGTGAACCCGGGTAAGTGGACCTGAGTAAGTGAACCCGGGTAAGTGAACCCGGGTAAGTGAACCTGGGTAAGTGAACCTGAGTAAGTGAACCTGGGTAAGTGAACCTGGGTAAGTGAACCTGGGCAAGTGAACCTGGGCAAGTGAACCTGGGCAAGTGAACCCGGGCAAGCGAACCCAATCAAGTAAACCCAGTCAAGTAAACCCAATCAAGTAAACCCAATCAAGCTTGAAGTTTCCCAGCACTATGAGTACCACATGTCTTACAAAAATCGTCTATCCTGGATCATTTTATTATTTATTTTCTATACTTCAACACTCCCTTGTTTATCTATTATCTATTATCTCCTATCTATTATCTATTATCTATTATCTCCTATCTATTATCTGTTCGATCTTGAAACACAGAGAAAGAACAATGCACTACCTGTTCTTTTTTACAATTCACACAATGACAAACAGCATTTAATCAGGGCTCGCCCTATACCATAATACTCATACTTTCACAGCAACACGTAGCGGTATGTTTCAAGTGACTTTCCTTTAACACATAACGCATCGTTTATCCGTGGAAAAATCGAACATTTTATGCTTAACGACTTAAACGTCTAGTTGTGCATTTTTATCTGACCAAACTGCAAACTCATTTCCGCCTGGTTCTGAAAAATGAAACCGTCGACCACCCGGGAATGTAAAAATGGGTTTTAAGATAATACCACCCGCTTCTTCAATTTTTTCTTTTGTTCGCTCTATATCTTTACTATAAAAAACGATAAGTGCAGCCCCCGTATGGGTGGATGATGATAAATCTGATTCGAAAAAACCACCATCAATACCCTGATTTGAAAATGCCGTATATTCAGGGCCAAAATCCTGAAACTCCCAACCAAAGACCTGTGTGAAAAATGCTTTCGTTTCTTTCATATTTTTAGATGGAAATTCAATATAATTTATTTTTTCATGCTCATTCATTTTAATCTCTCTCTATATAAATAGTTAGCTGCATAACCACTAACACTACACTGATAAATTGCATTCTGCGTAGCGTGTAAATTAAAAGCCATCAAAAATCAAACAAAACACTATAAACAAGTTGGCGCGGCTCTCACCACACCAACCTTTTATTACTAAATAATTACGGCCGTCTTATACCATGTTTAGTTAATACCTTTGTAAAGTCATCCGACTGGAATGCTTCAATCAACTTCTCTTGAGCACTCTTTTGATTAGCTGACCAATCTCCCTTTATTTTAACTGCCTGCAAAACGCCGACTTTGTTACCCTTAACGGGCTTGGGTTTTTCTGCAGTACCGCCTAGAGGAATAATCTCAAACTTATCGGGAAAGGTTCGTGTGAAATATAATGCCAGGTGATAAAAAATCAAACCTGCATCTGCTGCTCCAGAATTCACCGCCCAGGGCTGTTCTCTATGCATGATACGCTTACCACTCACCCAACTACATTTACTGTCATTATTTCCACAATTTGACTGATCATGGTTAAAGATACTATCAAATAATTTTTCTGCCGTCATTCCTGCTGGGGGATTTGGATCACTTTTTGCAATATTATAGATAGTGCCCGAAAAATTACCGAATGAACCTGCTTCCATTTTCTGATTGGGCGTTACCAACGTCACATCCGATCGCCCTAAATCCCATACACTTTTAATGTTTTTAGGATTGCCTTTTTTAACAAAAATAACATTGCCATAATTTTTTATAATTTTAACCGGCTTGCCATCTGTTACTTTCAATTTGGTCAGTTTTTTCATTAATTTTTTTGGTCCGACAGAAACTTGCGGAACACAATTTAAGTTCAAATTACCAAATTGAACGGTTTTATTAACGACTTGCTTAGGTGAAATCGGCGGGCTTGTTGTATAGAACCAGGTCTTTATATCAAGCTCTTTAGCATTTTCACTCAGATAGGATTGCCACATTTCACGTAATGCCATATGATAGTTTCCCGCCGTCGACAACACCATATCACACTGTCCAATTTGACCGTGTAAATCAGTCAGCCTGTTTGCTGTAGGTTCTGTCAGATAGGGAGTGACGCCTTGAAAATCACCAGGCCAGTTTAGCAATGTCTCTGGAGAAACAATATGCGCTTTACCGGTTATTTTCGGTACCGCATATACATTTAACGTTATTATCAAAAATACAAATAGCATTATTCTCGATAAGCGAATATGGGTTTTTATCATCATTTTTCCTTTATTTACTTGTTATTTAGCATGTACAATTGACATGCCATGTTATAAAAAATATTTATGGTTAATATTATTAAAACAGCTCAGTTATGAACAGTCACGTACGATACTGATATTATTTATTTATGCAAATAAGTTTGCTATTTTTACATGCAGATATTTAAAACAACTTTTATCTTAATTTTCAAACGGGGATGCTATAAGATTTATTGTTTCATTTTTATTTACATATTTAGAACAAGCATCAACAAAGGGAATACCTTTTAATAACATTAATCGTTTTTCCCGCTCATGATTTTTTCACAGTGGTATTATATAGTTTAACCACTTCGCATCAATGTGAACGGTGATTTAGATGCTTTGCTCATCCTGGTGTGTTTTCAGATGTGTTTTTCAGGTGTGTTTTTCAGGTCTATTTTTAAGGCGTGTTTGTTTAAACCATATAAACCTGAGCATTTTGCTGGTTATAATTTAATAGTGATACGCACACATTACTTAACCTGATAAAAGCGCAATGGATATGAGACCTGGATCACAAAAAAACATAATGCACTCTGACTAAGTCGTATATTCGCAACAATGGCCTGGTCTAAAGTAGTACGAAGCTTTTAATGGAACTGCATGTTTTTAATGAATGATATATTCTTAGAAGCTAAACGCTTTATACCCTCTTCCCCGTTATATCAATCTTTGCCTCTTCTATCAAACCTGAAACACCTTTATAAATGGTTCTGAAGGTTTACGTTTATTTGCGACAACAATGAACAAAATTTGGAAATTAAATGCCTAAACCTATTCTTCAGTACACTCTAATGCGTACTGCAAAACAGTCCATTGTGGCCTTTTTAAGTATTTACATCGCCCCTGCCCTCTATAAACAAACGATCTATATTCCGGCCGCGCAACTAGTGCTATCCGACGGTCTGGCGTTTACCCGATACCATGCAACCCGATTCAACCTGTAGCGAGTAGTTTGCAGGCACGTCTTCTGGATACTCTGTACTGGCAGTTAATTGGGCAACCTGTTTTACAATGTACTCGGTGGCAGTGCGCTTAACTCGATAACCACAACGCATAACACCAACTATGATTTGTTCAGCAATATTCAGTCTGGTTTATATTGGTCGGCCACAGAAAACGTGTTTTTTATTTAAGCCGCATGGTACTTCAATATGAACCAAGGCGATCAGAGAATGATCACAAAAGATCAAGGCTATTATGCATGGGCCGTCTACTCTGGTGATGTTAGTGCAGTGCCAGTACCCGCGGCGGTATGGTTATTTGGCAGCGGTTTAATGGGTTTAGTGGGGCTGGATCGCCGTAAACGTTAATAATGTGTCTTTTACACGTTTACTGGCATAGCGATAAAGCGGTGAAGCCATGCTCATAATTGTGGTTTTTAAACCCCAGTTTAGAACAGCGGCGTTTTTTAAATGTCACGTTATACCTGACAATTGATTAGTTTATAGGTTAAGCCCGCTAAATGTAGCGGGCTTTCTTGTTTTATGTATGCAACCAGTTAGCAGTTACATTAATCCAGGTTTAATTTATCCAGGCTTATTTTATCCAGGCTTAATTTATCCAGGCTTAACTAATAAATTTTACTTAAACGGTTAAATAATTTTGGATGAGACCATTAAATTACTTTCTATGCTTTCTATCACTGACAACAATTCATCACTTTTAACCGGTTTAGAAAAATAGTAACCTTGTACATCATCGCAACCCATTGAAATAAGAAGATCTAACACCTCTCTCGTCTCCACACCTTCAGCCACTACGGTGTGCCCCAAATTATGTGCTAAATCAATCACAGACTTTACAATACTTTCATCATCTTTATCTGTTGCCATATCACCGACAAAGGTTTTATCGATTTTAACTTCGTTAACCGATAACTTTTTCAAGTAACTTAATGATGAATAACCCGTTCCGAAATCGTCAATTGAAAATTGTAGCATCTGCATACCGGGATCTGACATAATATTCATTGCAACATCAATGTTCGACATGATAGTACTCTCAGTAATTTCAACTTTTATACCGCCATCTTTCATATTGTATAGATTATTTAGTTTGGTTATCTGTTGTGGTAAATTTGGATCAACAAGGTTACGTGATGATAAATTTACTGCTATTTGTAAGGATACACCTTGTTTATTCCAGCTATCCCATTGCGCAAACGCATGATCCAGAACCCAGTAACTTAGCTGATTAATCAGATCAGAATTTTCAGCTAAAGGAATAAATTCATCCGGGAAAATCCATCCATTTTCTGGGTGGTGCCAGCGAATCAATGCCTCGACGGATAGAACCTTACCTTCTTTAATCGACACTTTAGGCTGGTAATGAAGCTCTAATTGATCATCAATCAACGCTTTAAGCAAGTCATTCATTAATGCCATGCGCGATTTTGTATACTTATCCAATTCCGGTTTATACACATAAATATTTGAGTCACTGTTCTTCGCTTCATACATTGCGACATCAGCCGTTCTGATCAATGAAGTATGATCTTCTCCGTGCTGTGGATACATCGAAATTCCAACACTTGCACCAATTTTCATAATATGTGAATCAAGACAAAAACTCGGCGCTAAATGTTCTAGTACTTTTACAGCCACCATTTTTGCTTCTTCAATGTTTGCATCTGGTAAAACAACAGCAAATTCGTCGCCGCCTAACCGTCCGACAGTGTCGCTCTCTCTTAAAGATTTTTTTAACCTTTGCGCTACATCTTTTAATAAACTATCACCCATTGGATGCCCTAATGTATCATTTACATCTTTAAAGTTATTAAGATCTATCATAAATACAGAGAGTGAAGATTTATTACGTGCCGCATGATTAATTTCATTTTGTAACTGCTCAACAATTAGCAAGCGATTGGGCAAACCGGTAAGAGGGTCATGCATAGCCTGATGAGCAATTTGAGAATTAAGTGTTTGCAACTCTCTGGTACGTGCGTGTACACGGTCTTCCAATGAAGCGTTTAAATCAGATAGTTCATCCATGACTTTATTTCTAGAGCCTATAATATCCTTTAATTGCTTCCTCATCTGATCAAAAGATTCTGCTAAAATAGATATTTCTCCTTTACCTTTAATAACGATAGGATTCTCAAATTTAAACTTAGCTATACTTTGGGTGCTCTGAATAAGCAACTCTATTGGTTGAAATATTTTATATCGAAACATAAAAAAAATGGTTCCTGCTACCGAGACAGCAACACAGATAGTCACAAATATAATATGCATTAACGTTCTGAAAGCCTCCTTTTCATAAGGCACTCTATCAAGCCCCACCCAGGCGTAAGCAATAACTTTACCTTTAAATTTAATGGGCGCTTCAACAACTAAAATATCTGGATTGCTCCGTAAATTATTTAACACTGGCAAAATATCAACAGCCTCCCCAGCCCCAGGAATTTTTAACAAATAATTATTGTTTCGATTTAAGTAATGAGTTAACGCAATTTTGTCGGTATTGACGACCGCAGCAAATACTATATCCTTTTGTCGGCTGGTAAACTCAGCATAATCGTTAAGTGTCACATCATCATAAATCAAAAGAGGATCAACACTGATTGAGGCCAGTAGCTCGCTAAGAGATTTACCGTGAGCATGCAAAGACTTGCTGATATTCTCTGATTCACTTACATACTGCAAATAAGCATTAATACTCATAGCAAGCATTATTATGGTGGAAATAATAATAAAGAACTGGCTCGCAAGACTAATGTTATTTGAGATTTTTATATTCATCGTTTAAGATTATCAAGACCGTAATCACTTCCATACACATCAGTGATAATTTTTCTGTGCATATCATATTCAGCATCCGTAGCGGGAACCAAAGCATCCAGCTTTGCATTTCTTAAAATATTATTTCCTTCTTTTGTTTCAGAAAGGTCAATTAATGCCCGTTTAATTTTAGATATTTTTTTATCTGCCAAGTCAGTATTCACAGCCCAGGGTAAGTGAGGCACAGGTTCAGTCTTTGCCAGAAACTTTAGCTGCGAGATATCGATGCGCTTTTTAACATTATCAAGATGCATAACAACATCTCCAGAACCAGAAGCATCAGCACGTTTAAAGAAGGTTGAAATAATTGTATTCAGAGGGTTAATCGCAAACCTTTCTTTATAATCACCTTTCATCAAACCACCATTTTTTAGTAGCCAGGTAGCCGATATGTAGCTTTGCATTGCCCGCTTATCTCCTCCAAATAAAATAACTTTACCCTTAAGATCAGAAACTTTTTCAAAACCACTGTCTTTTCGCACAATTAATGAACCCGATATGGTAGATTTCCCCAGCTCCTTATTTTTAAGGATTACGTCGTAGCCATAATGTAGATGAGAAACAATATAGTGATATTGATTGTAATGGACCAGATCGTATTTTTTAGCTTTGACTGCATCCCAGAAGGCTGAAAATGTTTTAGTTGTTTCTAAACGGACTTCCTGCTGAAGAACTTCACTTAAATACTCGGCAAGAGGCGTAAATAAATGATAAGTTGTTTTGATATTACGGCGTGGAAAAATCCCTATAATGAGAAACTTTTTCGCTGCATAAGCATTCCGCGCTGAAACAGATGAAACCAACGAAACAAGTGAAGTTAATTGAGCTAAAAAATAACGCCTATTCAATATTTTATTTCCAATAATAATAGCTAAAGTAAAAGACCACTAATACGAAAGTGTAGTCAATATAGGGAGTTTACAAACCCACAAAGAGTAGCGCCTACTAAAGCAGCATAAAAAGGGAGCAATTGATTTTTTAGTAAACCATGCATGAATTTACATTCCTTTTTTTATAGACTTATGAAGTAATGGTTCACTCAATTTTATATTTGCTTTTTCTAATAGTGCAGAATTACTGTAAATATTCTTCCTACGATTCACCACGATGGGTATTCTTTCGGGGCTATCTCCACCAAGTATTGCCAGAGCCGCTTTTGCCGCCCACTCTCCTTGCTCTTCAGATACTTTTGTCATTGCAAGCATAGCGTAAGGCACCATCCATTCATAATTGGTCACTGAAAGTCGACTTGCATGCGCTAAAGCAAAAGCCGCTGCTCTTTCACTATCCCAACCGACAATACCACCATTATTTCCAATAATAAGAAAGTCACTTTTCTGAGCTTCAATATATGCACTTTCCCACTCTCGTATATTACTAACAAAAATGGCGCTCAATTCAATTCCAGATTTTTTATACTGTTTTTTATTTAACTCAAATTCCTTATGTTGAGAGATAACATCCGGCCCAATATATACGCCTTTTTTTGCAAGTTTATTGATTGAGATAATTTCTTTGATAAGAGGCTTAATCGGCGATATTTCTACAATACCTGTAACATTTGAATAAGGAAAACCATAAGGCTCAATCGTCCAGTTTATGCCACAAAAAACAAAGGGAGTGTCCGTGTCTTTAAAATATGGCACTATAAGATACTTAGCCGCATTATCATCACAGGCAATCACGACATCTGGTTTTGATTGTACAATTAAATCTCTTGCGACAATGGCTATACGTTTAATTTCTTCAGCCAACTTATAACGTTTAGTATCCATATAAAACTGAGTTAACTGGCATTTACCATCGATTACACTCTTTATACCTCTTTCAATGCCATCATTCCATTCATAACCCGTATTATAGGAAGATACGTATAAACAACGTTTTTCTGATTCAGCAATTGCGCTGAAGGACAGCATTAGTAGAAAAAATACTCTGTAAACCATAAACATTCTATAATTTATTACCATAATCAAATAAGTATAGAATATTCCCTATTTTATGCACTCGTTCTGTATAGCGTAAATTTGATGAATAAAATCTGGGTGTATTATTAGGTGTACTTATATAAGCTTTGTCCAACTGGAAAGATGTAATATCCCCTATATATCATTTAATATTTGAATAGAAACACCTCTTGAAAAATACTGTTAAATCAAAGAGTTAAAACATCTAAATTACACCCAAAACACAGTCAAAATAAAAGCCGCAATAAATGCGGCTTTAAAATGTAGCAAGATATCAATGACTTATATCCTACAGCTGCTTTCTTTTGATCAAATATTGTACACATTAATTTGAGTATAATGATGTATTAAAGCAAAAGAACCACTCCCCAAATTAATACAAACATGATCAAACTCACAAAAACTGCCGCTGAACCCATATCCTTAGCCAGTCCGGATAATGCGTGATGCTCAGTACCAACACGATCAACCACAGCCTCGATGGCGGTATTTAATAATTCCACAATCATTATCAGAAAAATAGCGCAGATCATTAGCAATCGCTCAATTTTAGTCACATCAAACCAGCATGCAACTGGAATCAACACGATAGCCGCTATCACCTCCTGCCTGAATGCCGATTCATGTAGCACCCCATGCTTCAAACCATTATAAGAATAATATGCTGCATACAAAATTCGTTTTAATCCGGTGTTTTTTTGCATTGTAAAAAAAATCTCTCCTTATTAATTATGATGATCCTGATTTCAGTGGGCTAGATCGTGTGGCTATTTTCGATTTTGAACAAGCAGCAAACACATCTTTACTCTGTTCATATACCGCTGTAGACACATTCATCAAACCTAACGCAGAATGCACTAAATTATCATGCGAATATGGATGCTGGCTATTATCTTTGAGACACGCAATATCAACCTGATTTTGATGCCTTATGCTGTCTGATAACCAAACAATAAACGGCACATGAGTCTGTTGATGTGGTGCCATAAAATTTGGTAGCCCATGTAAATAAATACCATTTTCACCTAAAGATTCACCGTGATCTGACATATAAATCATCGCCGTATTAAATCGATCAGATCGAACTTTTAAATAATCAATCACTTTTGATAAAAAGTAATCCGTATACAAAATGGTATTATCATACGCATTAACGATTTCCTGCTGTTTACAGTTATGTACTGAACTCACATCACAAGCTGGCGTAAATTTTTCAAATTCTGCGGGGTAGCGTTTGTAATACGCGGGGCCATGACTCCCCATTTGATGCAATACAATCACCGTATCGTTGTCGAGGCTGTTGACATATTCATCCAGTTTATACAAGAGAATCTCATCACGGCAGCCATCCTCGTTACATAAATCTTCGACCTTAAAATCTAATAAACTCTCACTTTCAACCCGGGCGCAAACACCTTTACAGCTCGAATTGTTATCACGCCATAAAACACTTATTCCAGCATTCGAAAAACCATCAAGCAGATTTTCACGCTGTTTTGCATCAGACACACTAAAATCATTTTTAGTTAAATCAGAGAACATACAGGGAACCGACTTAGCGGTGGCGGTGCCACATGAAGACGTATTCGGATAATTAATAATATCTAATTTCTTCAACTGTGGGTTTGTCTCCCTGGCATAACCGTTAAGACTAAAATTTTCCGCGCGCGCTGTTTCTCCAACAACCATAATTAGAAGATTTTTCTTCTGATCATTTTTAACAATTGAGTATCTCGAGGCATCATTAAAAACCGGTGCGACACTTCGATTCTTTTCTTTATTTAATGATCTTCCATATTTAACCAGAGATACAACTGGAAAAACAGGATTAACCATATAACTTAACTCTCTGTTTTCTCTTAGCACAAGCGTATATTCTTTATATGTCCAGAATATTGTCAGAGCAACGACCAGTAAACTAACAGACAATAGCTTTATTCTTGAGATAAATTCTGCCGGCACAGTCTTACGGTTAATTTTTACTAACCATACCAATATGGATGGCAGCACACCAAATATCGTAACTTGTGTCAATATTGCGAGATTAAACAAGTCACTCGCCTCTCTTGCATTCGTCTCAAATACATTCTGCATCATCGACACACTAAAGATGACATGCATATTATCAATGTAGTAGGCAACGATAGATGATGACATGAGCGCAATAATTGCAACCGGCTTAATAATATGAGTAAAGCTGAATAAGGAAAGCAGCATTAGCGTCATCACCATGATAAACATGACAAATGATATTACAAAAAACAGATGGCTCTGAGGGTTTTCTCCCAATGCTGTCCAGAATGTCGACCAGAGCGTATTATTATTTACAATTACGATATACAGCGTAACGAGTATTAAAAGCCGATTAGCACTCATTAATTTAAACTTATTTATATTTTCTGACAACATTATTGACTTCCCCTAAATTCGTAAATTTCACTACGAAACAGGTTACAGATGCAAAGGTCAAAAACAGGTAAAAAACAAGTTAAGATCAGGGGAATAACGGTGAATTAACCGTTAATTGAAGTATTTTAAAACGCTAATTATTACGATTTACAATGTATGCCATTTCATTGATGATGTGAAAACAAATGACCTGGAAACGATATAAAACCACATGCAATCAGTAAAAACTCGGGAGTAAATAACCGAAGAGAAGAAAATTTAAAACCGTTTATAGAAAACGTTAATTAAAAATTATCTGTAGTTAAATTGTAATAGCTCAAACCTAATTTGGTATATTTCAGAATGGCTTTAGCGTTAACCTGACAATATTGACTGTAGATAAGGGTCTCAAAACACCCTGAAGCGGACGTTTAAAATCAAAAGCTTTTTACCGCAAATAAACGCGAATGTACGCAAATGCTGTTGGGTTATAGTGCGCCTACGGCGCACTATAA
>Ga0316206_1000617_pt1 | contig 42982 bp, 51 predicted proteins | sample 6monthpyrite_MG_FD_204942 | JGI IMG/M metagenome (GOLD analysis project Ga0316206, IMG submission 204942) | Microbial mat bacterial communities from mineral coupon in-situ incubated in ocean water Damariscotta River, Maine, United States -... | ecosystem: Environmental > Aquatic > Marine >...
GCAGCTTTCGGTCAGTCAGGATTTGCGAGGGCTCTGCGTCGATGAATCTGAAGGCGAAGGAATGCAAGGTGCGGAAATACGGGATCGAATCTTGCTCGACACCGAACTTCTCTACCATACGCTCCTTCGCTTCTTGTGCCGCCTTCCTCGTGAAGGCGACGTAGGCGATCCGGTCGGGTTTGACGCCACGGGAGAACGCTTGCTCAACGATATTGAGCAACGCGGTCGTCTTCCCACAGCCAGGACCGCCTAGGATCAGTGTTGGTTTAAGCCGCCCCATCAGAGTCTCCGGTCATGATCAACTCAAGGTTGGCGAGATTGACTTCGTATGGGCGCACCTGACGTCCGGCGACTTGCGTGTTGCCTCGGCCCGTCACGTTCAGGTCGTCAACGAGTCGCTTCGCAATCATCTTGGTGGTGAATTGCGTGTAGCCACGACCACGCAAGAAGTTCTCGAACTGGTCGAGTTTGAAGATCGCGGTCATCTCGTCCTCGGCAACCAGGACACGTCCTTGGAAGAACGCAAGGTCGTTGTGTCCACGTTCTTGGCGCATGTCGTGGACGAAGTCGTAGAGCGAGTTGCGAATGATCGACAACGAGTCGGAATCGGGTGGAGGTGAAATCTTGTCAGCAGACGACAGTAGTCCGTCCATCAGCTCCTTGTACTTCGCATCCTGCAGCGTGCGCCACATGCGGTCGGTCTGGTTCAGGACGTGCTGCGCGAATGCGCTCTGAGAGAACAACGATTGCGCGTCGGGGATGTGGATGCGTTTGTCGCCCACCGTCAGGTAGTACTGGCGCTCCTCGGACGTCACAATGGTGAACCCCGTGATTGCAAAAGGTGCGTCCTTCGCGCCCGTGCCGATGCCGAATTTTCGCTTGTAACAGAGGCGTCGATCACAGAACGACTTGAGGGGCTCTTTGGTACACGAGTAGCCCCATTTGCCTTGACGACCTTGTCGCTTGAGCGTTGACAATTCCGACGAGATGCCCGTGTTTCCCGTAGCGACGCGCCAGTCGCCATGGACGGTGTCTAGCATCACGTCGAATTTCTTGCCTGCGTCCTCATCTAACGCGGCATCTGGGTCGTGCGGGGACAATCTGCGGTGCAAGTACATCGCGACGCCGAAGAACGCGTTGTTGCGGTTGTTTTCGAGGTTCTGAGGTTCGAGAGCTGCCTTCTGTTTTTCAAGCCACGACTCTGCGCGTTTCTTGGCCGCTTCGTTCGGGAACTTCGCGTCGCGTTTCTTCGCCATGAAGTCACGCTCGAGCTTCTCGACCTTGCGTGGGTCACCGATGATCAGACGTTGAAGGCAAGGTGGTCCATCGTAGAACAGTGTCTCTTCCTCGTCGTCACCATATCGTTGCGATGATGGGAGCACCGTGTTGTCGCGCAGCCATTCGTCTGTGACTTCTTTCGAGGAACCTTCCGCGATGCCCAGGAACTGCTCGAGGTCGAGGTCGATGAACTCAATAGTCGATCCTTGCTTGCTCGGGACGACAGCGTGCCGCGTGTCACCGAAGTACGGTAGGTTGATCCAATTGCCGATGTCTTCCTCGGAATGGCGTTCGGTTTGTTTTGGAAACACCTCACACCCTGCAACACCCAAGTGCGCGGCCTGTGCGTTCAGGTAGTCGATTGCGAGCTGCGCAGAAACGCCTTTCTCGGAAAAGAGCCAGACGTGAATGCCGCCCGACTTCGAACGCGAGACAATCAAAGGCGTTTCCATCAACGTCAGAGCGATGTCTGAGTGAGTCAGGTTGCGCTTGCTTTGGTCTTCCTGCGAGTAGACGTCAATGTCGATGGCTGCAAAATTGACGCGGCCTTCCTGACGAGGTGTGCCTTGCAACGGGATAATCCCGATACCCACCTTGCCTGCGACGTGGTCAGCATACGCGTTTTCCGTGATGTGTTCGTCCACAGTCCGCGCACGGCCTGCGACTTTCTCTTCCGGCGCTGTGTCGCCTGTAATGTCGTAGCGCCCATACCGTTCGGTGTATCCTCGAAACAGTGCGGCGAACCTCTTCCCGTTGCTGGTCACGCCGTTCTCCTTAAGCGTTTAATGAAGGTCGATCAGGTTCTAATCGACGCGGGCTCTCGCCTCCTCACTTTGTTCCTTCGCGAGATACTCGTGCCATGACGACACGCGGTCACGCGTTTGCTGTCCCTGTGAGTCAGGAGCGTCGGCAGGAACTGCCTGACGTCTAGGTGGGCGCGTTTAAACGCCCACCCGTGTTCTTAGAACGGCACCTCGTCGTCGTTGTCACCGCCACCTTTCGGCGCGTCTTTGGTCGACGGGTTGGCCTCACCATCCATCTTCGAATAGTCGGCCTTGTGCTCGCCCGTTTCGATGCCCGAGACGAACTGTTTCGCATCGCGGAACATATCCATCTTGTCGTCGGTCAGCACATCGGACACGCGTTCGAATTTCCAGACATACCAGGAGCCTTGGTCGTTCGAGCGACGCTGCGTCGTGACACCGTAGATGCCGAAGAAGCGAGGCGCCTTGCGACCGTCAGGCAACTGCTGTTTGGACACCATGTTGTTCAGGTCCTTCGACGGCTTGATCTGCGTCGAGGCCATTGTCAGAACCACCGGCTCGTAGGTGCCGTCTTCGTGGATCAGGAACATGAAGTGCGTGTGGGTGTCATTCAACTGGTTACCAGGCGTGCCGTGCGGCGAGTTCGCTTGGATGATGTCTTGACCAGTCTCGGTCGACCGTTGCGTGATGATTTGCAGACCTTCGTCCACCGACCATTCGTTGACGATGCCGCCGCCCTGCGAACGCGGAACCCATTCGATGAAGGAACGCTTGTAGGAAATCGGGAGGACCCGGCATCCTTCGATTGCGTTAGCGTCATCGTCCTGGGTCTTGATCAGGGATTGCGTGACCGTGTTCAGCAGATCAGAAGGCTCTGCGCCTTTGATATACTCGGCCTCACCTTTCACAACCTGCGGGGACAGGGATTGCAGGATTTGCAGGAACGGAATCGACATGTCGTCTTTGCCGAGCGTCTCCTGATGCTCTTCACCAGCTTGTGCCAGTTCATCCATGAACTCGGCGGGCAAGCCAGCTTCTTCTTTCTTTGCGACCGCTTTGGTCGTTTTCGCGTCAGCCATATGAGGTCTCCTCTTCGAAGGCTGTGGTGGTTATTTCACCGTTGATCGGGTGAAGTCGAACGCGCCGAAGAACGCAAGGTCGTCGTTCTTGCCTTCCTTTACGCGGGCTTTGAGTGCCTTCTTGACCGTGCCGGTAGGAATGTCCTCCGATAAGGTCGCCTCGACGCCCAATTTCTCGGCCTCGGCCATGATGACCGCGCCCGTGTTGTTGTCGCCTTTGCCAAGGTCGATGGTGAGGGTGTTCGCGACGTTCCCGCCGTAACCCCATTCCTTCATCTTCTTGATGATGGCGTCTTTCCGCGCTTTCGGCACGGACACTTTCATGTCTTCGTCGTAGGCGACGGTCATGCCGTTGTCGAGCGTGAAAGAAGGCATTCCCGCGGACTTCAAGGCAGCAGGCAGATCGCCTTCCTGGATTTTGCGTAGGTCAGCCTTTGCGGCTTTCAGCGAGGCCTCGTGTTTTGCAACGACGCCTTCCAGCTCGAGTTGTTTGTGCGCGAGTGCGCGGACAGCCGCCAGGTCAGTGGTGGTCGTTTTTTCACCGGCTTCCGCCAGTTCGTCGAGGTCACTCATTGTCGTCTCCGTTGTCTTCGATGTTGAATAGCAGGTCCACGTCGATGGGCGCATAGGATCGCGCCATGCGGTCCCACATCAAGTAGTTGAATTGCCCATCCGTATAGTCGGCGAGGATGCCGGCTGCAAGGATCATTCCGAAAGGATCGCCACCAGCCCAGACGATGAAGTCGCCTTGCTCAGCGTACTGAAGGACTTCGTGGGCGCGTTCGATTGCGTTGTCCCGATCACGCACCGGCGGATTTCGGTCTGCTGTGAACACATAGACGAGCTCCCCGAAGTGAGCAGCAGGTGAAGTGTCCCAGGAGGCTCGGCCAGCAGGCACACGGGACTCATCTGGTTCGTTGACGATATAAACTTTGGGCATTTTGTTTTGGCTCCGTTAGTGGTTTCGTTGTAAGCGGTCAGACGGCTTCGGTCAACCACGATCTAAGGATGTCTCCTGATATTGCACCGGCAATATCTCGCTTTTCTTTCAGGGAGCGTAACTGCGGACGATCAATCGTTCCAAGGCATTCAATGTCAGTAATGGTGCATGAGTCAGACTCCTGTCCAATGCGGTGGAAACGGTCCTCGGATTGCAGGCGCAAACCAAGGTTGTGCGAATTGTCGTGGTAGGCCATGTTGTCGGCCTCGACGAGGTCAAGACCCACGCCTGCAGATTGTGGATTGCCTACGAACCAGCGCACGCGGTCTTCTTTGAACAGGAGGAGGTTCTTGGCTTTCTGCTCAGGCCCGACTCCGCCATGATACTCGACGACCGACGCGTCACCGTATGCGGTGCGCAATTCGTCCGCTATTGATCGCAGGCAATAGCGTTTGTAGGACCAGATGATCGCCTTGTTCCGAACGCGTTCCATCTCCTGCATAAGCGCCTCGATACGAGGGTTCTTGTCGTCGAGTGCAATACCGGGCACGTCTTCCGACAACGGGTCAGCGTCGTCAGGGACAACGAAGCCGCACGCGATCTGCTGCAGGCGCACCAGCTTGGTCATTGCCATCTTCGCGGTCATCGTGCGCCCGCCGTCAATGTCGACCAGGAATTCCTTGGACATCTGCATGTAGGCGCGCCGCATGTTTTCGCTCATCTCGAAGGAGCGCATCCGATAGATCTTCGGCGGTAGGTCGAGGCAGTCCTCTTTCAGGAGTCGCGACCGATACGGGTCGAGCATGCGGCACAGCTCTTCCTCGTTCTTGAAACCGGTCACAGCCATCACTGGCTTCTCGACCTTCTTCGACTTCTTCGTGTCCTTGTCATATTCCCACGCCTCGAACGTCTTGTCCCCGACCTGCTCCTCGACCGCGAAATTGGCTTTCCACTGGTGGAACTTATAGTAGGGAGCAACGATGTTGCTGTCCAGGAATGAATACTGCGCCCACGGGTCGAGTGTCGATCCTGTGGACATGGTGCCTGTCGTGATGAAACGTCGCTTGGCGAGCTTCTTGAGTTTGTTCAAGAGCGCTTTCGTGACGGCTGCACTCGGGGTCTTCATATACTGCGACTCGTCAACGACGATTGCTGCGTTCCGTGACCGCAGGAAACGCTCGCAGAATTTGAGACCCTTCGCGCGGTGCACGGATTCGAAATTGATTGTAGCGACTGAAAATTTGTCGCTCTCGACAATCGACGTCCGATTGCGGGCGTTCGGCCCTGTCCACATGCCAGCGTCCACGCGACCAGTATTCCAGAATGCAGCGTCAGCCATGCCTTTGGGCAGGTGCGTCGGCACTTCCTTCTCGACCCACTTTCGGTGGACGTCTTTCAACGTGACGACCAGGAGCCCGTCAAGCTCACCTTTCGAGTAAGCCCATTGGCAGACGTCAAGGATCGTTTTCGATTTGCCGAGACCCATCTCCCACTCGAGAGAGAAGTACGGCATATCCTTGATGATCCCGAACCATTCGCGTTGGTGATCGTATGGTTGAGTAACCCACTCGAACTCGCCTTCCGCCTTGAGCTTTTCCTTGTAGAACGAGCCCCATGCGAAACGACACCCCGGATGGAATGTGCCGCGACCAAGATCGGCGACCAGGACGTCCAGAGCGTATCGCGTCGGGACGAATTTGATCCGGGTGCCTTGGTATTCGACTTCGGTGTTTAAACGGTCACCGAGGGACCTGGACGCGTCGTAATCCAGACCCTCTACAATCCCGTGAGCGTTTTCGACGTAAACCTCAGGCATTGGACGCCACGATAACGGGCACGCCATACTCGCCATCGTTCGCGGACGTCGTCATGTCCTTGAACACGCTCGGCGCGCAATCGTGTGCTTGTGCCAGGAGGTGGTTCGCGAGGCGCCGGATTTCGAGATCGGCGCCGTTGCCTCCGCGCAACCACAGGAAGTGACGCAGGAGGCGCATGTTGGTCGTCCACAGGAAGCGCGTCTCGCACGCGTTGGGCAGGTGTGCCCGTGCGGCTTCGTTCGCGCGTTTCTTGATCATGGTCAGCGACTTGATGTTCGGCGACTTGCGCTTGATCTCGTCCACAATCATTTCCTGCAGCGCTTTGTAGGTGTCAACGTCGCGCAAGCAGTGACGATGGAACTCGGTGATCACGTCCGCGTTGGACATCGACCCGCCGGCGAGGAACTGCACCAAGGGTGGCACGACGAACTGGATGTCCGAGGCATCGACGTAACGCTGCGACTCCTGCGACAAGGCTATGCCGACGCGGTGACGAGCGAGCTCGAGCGACAGGCTGCGGGACACGCCCTGGATGGCCCAGTTGATGGTCGAATGCTCGAGCACCGAACCGTGTTCCATCTCGATGATGTTTGCAATATAGTTGGCACGGTCACGACCTGATTGCCATGCGCGGTAGCAGTGACGACCACCGAACTCAATCATGCGCTCGATGGCGTCGTCTTCTTCGACGTCCTTCCAGAGGCGTGCCAGCGGCGTGTCGGCTTCGTCGATCATTTGGTCGTCGAAACCGTTGTGCTCGATCCAAGCTTGAAACTCGGGGACGTTGAATTGCGTTTGACCGAGCGAGAACACGTCGGGTTGCCAGATAAGGTCGTTGGGCATCAGAATACTCCGTTTGGGTGCGGTTGTTGCAGTGCCGAATGTGGATCAACGTGTGCGCATACGCAAGACGACAAACAGGATTTTGAGTAGATCATACAGGTGAACCCCATCCCTGCACGAACCCTGCACGTTATTTTCCGCAAACCACTGTGGCTTATGACAACCCTGCACGACCTGCAGTCTGCACGAGGGTCTTGCGGAGTGAGGCGATTACACGCGCACGCGCGTAACGCACCACCTATTCTTACACCACCTGGTTTTGTGCTCGCGGAATATAAGTCGCTTATGCTATCAAATGACAACCACGAGGACCCAGGCATGACACCAGACGAGTTTAAACGTCGGCAGACTGCGTTGCGTTGGACCAATGCAAAGATGGCGAGCCACCTACGCAAAACGCCGCAGTCAATCAGCAACTACCGGAATAGTCGACAGGAGATTCCCGACCATGTAGAAGTTTTGTTGGACGCGGCAGTCAAAGCACTAAGGGAGCGCTTAGTCAGCCGCTGAGCAAGGCGTCACGCCTGAGATAGAAGTTTCTTACGCTTTCTCGGAGTGACTCACATTCAAGTAAGGCAACCCTGTCTCGCATCCAAAATATTTCAACGTCTCCTTGAGAAAGAACCCTATCTGGGAGCCGGGTAGGTGCCAAGCAGTTGACTGTTAGTGGAGCTGGGGGCGGTAGTAGTCGCGGCGGCTCAGTCGAGGATTGAATTGAGCCGCTGCACGCTACTAGTACCGATAGCCCTGTTGTCCGCGTCAGGATCTTCCAAAACACTTTGAGTAATTCTTGAAACTGTGGCATCTAGAACATCCTTTGCTTCTTGGAGTTGCTGTATCTCAATTTGAGCAAGCTGGAGTGCTCGTTGATTAGCTGCGTCTTGGCGCCTTAGTTCTATTTCGAGTCGCTCACCCCACTGAGCATCCGACTCACTGAACCCTCGCTCGAAAGCTTTAGAATCAATCTGCCACCCAACCAACCCAATTGCTGTGACCAGTACGGTAAACCCCAGTACACCCCAGTTCACTTTTATCGGAATTACTTTGGACAGAGCCCATAAGATACTCATTTACAGTGTTTTCCCTACATCAAACATAGCGTCCACCTGCTGATCGGCCAGGCCTAGGTATGACCCGAGAATCAGAACCAGGTCATTCGTGCGGTGGACCTTGACCGACGACGCCCACTCCATGCGCGCGTCTGCTGCTTCTCGAGCTGTCAGATAGCTTAAGAACCCGTCGAGCGCCTGCGGCCAAGCGCCTTGCGCGGCGGCGACGGCGTCGTCAAGCGTAAGGATGTCATAATCAATCAGCGCCTTACAGAACTGGTATTTGGTCACCGACGCAGATGATCGTAGCGAGGTGAGGCCTTCCGTCTCGATGTCTTCGGCGGTTTTTATGGTCAACGAGAAAGTCATTCTGCGGGCTCCTGTGTGATGCGTTCGAAGGGGATTTCGACCGCGCCGGACGCCACAGCGACGATCCAGTGCGCGGGGTCACGGGGTTGATTAAGCGCGGCATCATCGCCCAAGATCACGCGCACCGTGCAGGCGATCTCGCCATCAACTCGGGTGATTGGCCCGATGAACGGATGGTCGCCTTCGGGCGTTGCTTGCCCGCCTTCGGGCACCGGTGACAGGTCGAAGGCGCTGCCATCCACATTGAGCGTGTCACCCGAGACCGACAGGACGGTTCCGGGCAGGCCGGGCAGGCCGCGAATTGGGGATAGGGTGAGTTTCATGGGTTTCTCCTCAGAACCATTTACCGGTGGCAGTCATATCGAGAACAGGGGCATCTCCAGATACCCAAGCGGTGCCTGAGCGCGCCCAAACCTGACTCGACGCGGCTGTTGTCGTGTTGTTCCCGCGCGCGACATTCGCGTCCCCCCGAGATAGACCCGACGGCACATCGGTTCCCCAGTTCAGCGTATCCAGCGTGAGGACCGTGACAGGCGCGGAAATGAAGGCCGCCGCATAGGTCATGGTTGCAGCGCAATACTGGATGTTGATGAACGCCGTTGCCTTGCCCTGCCAGCAAATCTGCACGCCATTGTCAAGGCGGAGGTACGTGCCATTGGGGCCTGATCCGCACTCAGCCTCGCGGCCCAGCACCCAGTAGGTGCCGTCATAGGTCGCGGTGGTGTCCACGTCGGTGCGGATGTAGCCCGCTGGCAGCGCCACGCCGGTGACGGTGCGGCAGGCCACGGCCCCCAGCCCGTCCAGATTGATCGTTGCCGCAGCGGTGTTTGCCGCCGTTGCCCGGAACCGGACCTGCAAGCCCGCGACCAGCGCGCCAACACCGTAGGTCAATGTAACCGCGTTCGCGGTGCCGCCGTAGGTTGCCCACAGCCCGCCCAGACGCTGCACCGCCACGCCGGTGATCGGCACGTCGATCTGCATCGCCGTCGAGGACAACAGCATGCGCTGCACACCGCCAGTAGACATGCCGATCTGGTTTGCCGCAGCACGATATAGGCCGGTGTCCGGATCAGAAGCAAAAGCAAACGCGGGCAGGGCGGCTGTGCCATCATCCCACAACCCGGCCAGCGGCCCGGCTTGATACGCGGCATACGCATTCACCAGTGATTGCGCGGAGTCCCGCCAAGTTCGTGCGATCCCATGCGTCGGCTGGATTGCATAGGCCTGCGCCGAGGCCGTCGCGCCCAGATAGGCCGGGGTGATGGTCAGCGCCCCGGCACCGCCCACGGTGGCGACCTCATACACGCGACCATCGGGCGCGTGCAGGGCATCGCCCGCGTTGATCGCGGCATCCACCCAGGCGGAGCCGGTGCCGGTCACCGCCGACGATCCATTCGTGACAGCGATTGTTCCTGTTCGATACCAAGTTGCCATGGCTATAGCCTTCCTGTTTAGCTGTCTCTGGCGACGTAAAAGATCGCGTCGTGAGAGTATGCGTAATATGTGGGAGTGGACGAAGTGAGTGAAGTTGCTGACCATCGCTGGAAGCGTATTGTGGTCGCGTCATGCTGCCAGAACTCAATATAGGCCCGTCTGGATAGTATGTCGCTGCCGGCATAGGTAACAAAAGAATAATCATATGGGGCGTATATGGGGGCGGCTATCCAGCAGTTGGCCATTGCCTCAGGCAAAGTAACATCAAGAGGTGTGTCCGTGACAAGTAAGCTATCCATAGTCGCTTTTGACAGAATGAAGGCATATCGAATAGCGAGAAAGCCTGCGTTAGAATCAAACATCACGTCACCGACCTCGTTGAAGGTGCGCAGCCCGTAGCCTCCCTGACTATCCAAAGCTGTAATAGGCCCAGCCACTTTGAACGGGACGTTAGCGCGGTTGATAAAACCCACGCATCCTGTCTGGGGGTAGCCCGGGTCTTCAAACACCGCTTCAAGCGATGCACTTACTTTTTTCGCCTCACTTATCTGGTAAAATACAGTGTCCGCATCGCTCCCGTTTGCGGGAATATCACAATAAATAAGCCCGTAGTTATTATTAGGCCCGACCCGTTTCCATTGATCTACCTGAGGCAGCGCAGCAAATGTGCCACTTCGTAAATAGGTTCTACAGACACCCAGCAAATCAGGATTGTCATTGGCTATTACCGCAGAGTTTAATGTCTGCTGGGATTTGGTGGTCCCAGAATATTTGACAACCAGAGACTTATGCTGATCATCAAGTGCCTGCGCCCCGTAGGAGTTGGTCAGTTGGATGCCGTAGCTCATACGATAAACCTCTTATTTAGCGCCAAAAAGTTCAAATAATAATCGTAGAAATACGGCTCGTTGGAAGGCCAGTAATAGGGGAACACTGTTGGATTTATGGTCATCACCTTGGTGGTATTATCCCAACTTAGATCGGGTATCATCTTGCCATTGCAACTTATCGTAAATGAGTCAGGGTAGTCAGCGGTATCGTCTCGCGTGAGATTATACGGTCCAGTCTGCCGAACAGCACAGGGTGACACGTAAAACATGCCTTTATCGGAGTCAAAATCAGGCACAGATATTGTTCCACTAAAGCCGTTGGCGAACCTCTGGGAATGGACCAAACGGGGCATCGCATCATCCATGGTGATGGATACATTACCCGCTGCATTTCTGAATTCGAACCCATGAGACATTATGCGAGGTCTCCAATCAGCACACGAAGGACGTTGTTGGCGTCGTATACCTTGATCGTGTCGTCGCTTATTTCTACGCGCTCTCCGGTCTCTGCTGATTTCAAGGTGCCGATAGTGGCAAAGCGCGCAGACATCGAGCCACCAATGTAAAACGACCCATCAACCTCAACGTCGCCGTCCAGCCGAATATAGTCTGCCTTCAGGCGCGCCGTGGTGACGGGTTCGCTCACGCCGTCCTCGATCCTGATCAGCGAAAGCACGTCCTCGTCACCAAGCTTCCAGACATAGCCCGAGGTGACCCCGTTGATCGTTGCCTCGGCAAAAGCCGTCGCCTCAGCCAGCGCCAACATGTCCCCGTATTCGGCGCTGATCACCTGATTGACCGCCGCGACGGCCCCAGCAGCGTCAACCTTGGTGGCGTTGATCGTAGATATCGCCCCGGTGTTGCCATCCACCGTTGCGGACAGGCTGGCGATGGTGGCGCTCAGAGCGCTGTCGCCGTCGGCGCGCACGACTTGCTCTGTACTGATCGCGGCAGTGTTGTCGCCCACCGTGACGGCCAGTGCCTGACGGGCGGCGGCTTCGGCGCTGTCCGCATCCGCTCGTGCCGTGGCCTCTGTACTGATCGCGGCAGTGTTGTCGCCCACCGTGACGGCCAGTGCCTGACGGGCGGTGGCTTCGGCGCTGTCCGCGTCGGCACGCGCCGTTTGCTCAACACTCAGACCCGCCGAGACCCCTGCAATATCGGCACTCAATTGCAGGCGGGCGGCTGCTTCGGCCTCAAACTCACCTTCGGTCCAAGCGCTGATCTCCTGACGAGCAGCGGCAGCACTCAACTCCAGATCGGCCAGTCCCAGACCGCGCCGGATGGCCTCGTCAGCCAGGGCCATCTCGCGCATATCCTCGCGCGTCAAGTCTGAATAGGTGGATTGCACGGCAAACGTGATGCCGGGCACGTCCAGCGCGCCGATCTGCACTTCGGCGACTCCCAGCCGTGTGCCTTGATCGGTGATTGTAGTGTTGACCGCCTCAAGATCAATTACCGCGTCAGACAAGGTGACCTCAGCTGATCCGAGCCGGACCCCAAGATCATCCACGTCGAGCACCAGCGCCGATAGGCTGATGCCTTGGGACGACAGCGTTATTTCGGCGGCGGTCAAGCGCGCAACGATGTCATCCAGAAACGGCAGTTGTGACGGATCCAGCACCGCTTCTGAGATCGCCTGGTTCATCTCGGCCGTGGTCACCCGCAGCGCCAACTCGCCAAGCGCCGCGTTCAGATCAATCTCAAGTGATGCGACTTTATCAGACTGCACGTCCAAACCATGGATGCGCACGCGGCCTGTCTCGGGATCGACCATGATCCCGGCATCGGTCGTCAGGCGGCGGTTTTCGTCGATCAGGCCGACCAGTGAGGCCACTGCCATTTCAACCTCTGTAAGCGCGCCGTCAAGGCTGCGCAAACGCGGGATAGCCTGGTCGGTCAGGCCTGGGAACACAGGCGACGGAAAGCCCGGTATGACCGGTGAACCGGGCACCAAGGACACGCCCAGAACGGCCTCAAGCCGCGCCCGGAATTCCCCGACTACCCCGTCAGCGTCCTCCAGCCCACGGTAGTGATTATCGAACGCCTCGTTGAACTTTTCGCGGGCATCATCGGATAGGTCACCCTCGCCCAGCCGAACGTCGGGCACCGTAACCGGCAACCAAGCGGTCCAATCGGTCGGCCTGTCCACGTCGAACATCGCGCGCAACTCATAGCCTTCGTTCGGCAACAGACCGTCGATGAATACCGCAGCTCCCGAGGCGACGTTTTGCAAGGGGCGCTCGGTTCCTGCCGTGGTATCCCCGCTCGGCCTGACCGCGATCCGAAGACCGCGCGCGTCGTCTGCGCCCTCTGGGTCCCAGGCAACCAGCACCCCGGCTCGACGATCCGAAACCCCGTCGGATACAACATGCGGCACGACGGCAAATCCCGGTACGCTCTGAGGAGCCGGACGCAGTGGCGAGGGGTCTGGTGGAGTCGGCAGAGTAAGTGCGTCCGGTATATCGTAGTCCCCGGGATCCACCTCCCGCAGTGACACCCTCACTAATTGCGTGCGTGGATCGCGAGTGGCTTCGGAAACCTCGAAGAGTTTTGCGGTGTAGTTATTCTCTGCGCTTGTCCAACTGATCGTGTCCAGCGCCTCCACCGCTGCTGCCATCGGCGGTAAGGTCAGGACGTGGCGCCGCATTCGGCGATGGTCAGCTATCAGCGCCGCGGTCAGGCGCTGGACTTGAACTGGGTATGGCACCACTGGCAAGCTCAAAGAGGCGGTCAAGCGGCGATTACCGTCTTCGGCCTCCCAATCGTAATTCGTAAGCGACTTCGATTCCGTTGGTTCCCAAAGGCTACTAGGATCTGGGTATGTGGCGCTGATCGCGTTGTAGATCTGATCCGGTGTTGGGAACGGTTTGAAATCCTCTGGCTCATCGACAATAATGTCGTCATCGAGGACGAACAAGACGGGTAGAGCGGGCGCACCAACCCGGATCGACCATACACCTCCCGCCTCGGCGAGGGCACCGTTGCACCCTTTTAGCAATTCCTCAATAACCGAGAACGGCTCGTCATCGGCGAACACTTCGAGACCCGCGCGGAATTGTGCCTCGGCCCCGCCATCACCATCGTCAACCAGCGCATCGCTGGTGTCCATAGCTGCTACCCAGACGTCGAAAGGTAGGTCTGCAGCGGGGATTCCGCCGCCCCAGACTTCACCTGAGGGAAAGGTTATGCCACGCAAGATGTTATAAGCCTGGACCGCGGCGTTAAGAGTCGGCGCATATGTTGACGCATCGCCCCAGCGGTGCGGGCCGCTACCTCCGGCTGTGGTGTCGAGGCGCGGATCGTAGAGCGGGACGCCACCAACAACAAAGCGCGGCTGAGGCCAAGCCTGGAACACTTCTCGATCATAACGCAACGTCAGCACTGCATAGCACATCCCCTCGCCGACCATGTCAGCTGTCCATGGGCGGATGTGCGGTGCTGGATATTTGGCCAGCAGCATCGAGTCGGCGGTGGTTTGAGTGCCATCGTAATACTTGATCCAGGCACGGTCGAGAAAGTCGCCGCCGATCCGCTGGCCGTAGTCCGCGTGCGGATCAGCTGTAAGGATATCCACCGACTGTCCGCCAAGGATCATCCCGTCCAGTGTATGGCCAGGGATCCCAGCAAGCTCGACGACGTAAGTCAGGTAGGCGTTCGGAGTTTTACCGACTTGACCATGCGACAGCGGCGGGCAGACACGCGCACCGCTGGTGGCATATTGGCCAATGAGGAATGCTTCGGGATTGATCCCACCAGCCAGCGTTGTCTTGGTTCGGATACCACTGGCTTTTGGCTTTGGCGCAAGTGCCTGCGACAGTGCCGACAATGCTACTGAGGTCAGTAGTTGACCAAGCGTTGATCCCAGCGCCACTCCGCCAATCGTCAGCGCGCCAAGAGATGGCGTCAACAGCAGGCTGATCAGCCCGGTGATCGGAGCTGCGGCGGCGGGCACAGCGCTGAATAGCAACGCAACTAGCGTCAGCGCGAGAATGTGAAAAGCGCGCATCACGGAACCGCAAAAATCAGGGCATCAGGCGGAAGGGCAACCAGTGCCAAACCGGATCTTGACAGCGCGTAAACCGCGCGGCCCTGCACCACGCCAAGCGCGTGACCACCGTCCGTTCCTATCCCCGCCAGATCACCGGGCTTTGCCGCCTCCCCCGGCGGGCGGGCGCGAAACAGCGATGCGGCCAGCGCGATATGGTCGGCGTGGCCGTCCTTGCGCAGGATCCGCACGCCGCCGCGCACCGTCGTGTAGCGGTCACGGTAGGCGCGCGCGGGGTCATAGCCCGTCATCGCCGCGACAGCGCCCGCGGCGAACAGCGCGCAGTCGTGAACCCCCGGTTCGAACGGAGTGCGAGCCGATTGAGTCAGATAGGAGGTAAGTCGGTTCTGCCAGCCTTTCGTTCGCGCAACGGTCATTGATACTGCCCCCTGCCATCGAAGTGCACGCCCCATGACCCGCCGTTTGCGCCGCCATTGCCGTCCGATGCCTTGGACTCGCCCCAAGCTGTTTCAATACCGACCAGCGAGTTGTATTGGCGGATCTTGTCGGTAGGTGCGCGGGTCAGTAAAGCCTCGTTCGACCGCTTGAGCGTCAACCCACGCGTCAGGCGCCACGCATCTGAGACACACTGGATCTTAGCCGCCGCCTCCTGCCCGAGCTCGGGGGTCGGCATGTCAATCACCATCACCGTGCCGCGGAACGCTCGGATCGGGTCAGCAACAGCGGTATTTGTCTCCGGATCAAAATACCACTCATGCGCCTCGACGGGTGCAAGCCTCGCGTCATAGGTTCGGATGGCTTCGACTACAGCAGCATGAAGCGGTGACACAGACACCGACCAGCTGCGTTCTTCCAGCGCAGCGCGTGAGTTGAACGGCTCGACGTCCAACAGCGCGCCCACGCCGTAGTAGGTGCGGCTATCACCATCGACGGTGATTGTCTGGTGATCCGCGCCAGTCCAAATGCCAAGCGATTCTGGCAAGCCAGTGGTGCGATTCCGGGCGGTCAGCCAGATCAATACATGCACATCGAACGCAGAGCTTTGCGCTAGGTGGGTTTTAACAGATGTAGGCAGATTTCTCATGTCATCCTAGGCTCTGCAGTAACTGGAATGTTATATCTTCTGCGAACAAGGAAGTATATGTGCCGTGTTGGGTGGGTGTCAAGATAGCTTTAAAAAAGGGCTCGATCAACTCCACAGTAGTTCCTGTCACTGCTCCAACGCGGATGTCTGGTGTTACTTCGATTAAAGGAGTCAATCCAGCAGCACTAGCTGCACCTCCCACGACAATCTGGTGGAAAGCATAGCGAACGGGGTCACTCCCGTAAGTGAATGACAAATAGTCTCCCGCACTAAGAACATAATTCGAAGGGAGCCCCGCTATTTTAAGCTCCCTGGAATTAGCGGCTAGTGTTTGTATTGTAGGCAATGCAGCACCCATAATACTGCCTTCAGGGTCGGCCCGCGGGCCACTAAAAGGGAGTGAACGAGCTAGCAGAGTCCTGCCTGACTCGGACAAAGACGATAATTGAGCGGAAATCACTGCCGCGTCACGATTCCCCATAAAAGGTAAAGTAACGGAACCTACCCAAAGACGCTCAGCGGTCTTCGCTGTGATTATTGAGCCTCCACGAGTTCGGCTGACCTTTAATGCAGGAGGAAGGTAAAACGTGCACTTCGCGGGCGACAATCCTGAGAAGAAATCCAGTGCTAGAGGGAAGGTTTGTGTCATTTTCTACGCCTTGGGTTCCGGTTAATGGAAGCTATTCTATCAGGTAGAACGGCATCGTAGGATCGTAGTCCTCCTACCACTGCTTGCCGTACTTTGGTGTCCAATGCATCGTCGCCTATGGCGGAGTCTATCTTCACGTTAATCTCAACAATTTTGCTTCCTACTTCAGAACCGCCCAGTCTTCCGCTTGACGTTGGCGCGGACAGAGAGGTTACAGCGCCACCTTGAGAAAAAGAGCGCAGCCCACCACTGTTTATCTGGTCTAGTAAAGGAAGAAAATACTTTGTTGCTTGAGCGTTTACAACGTATTCACCGTTAGAAACTCGCGCAAGTATAGAATCAGAAGTACCAGTACCTTTCCCGCGGATCTGACCTCCTAAGGCGTATGTGCTTATCCCGTCAATAATTCCCCCTTCGGACATACCGGGAAAGATAGCTTTCAAAGCATTAAAAAGCAGCATCTGTGTCTGCATCTTAATGATGTCTGCGATGATAGAACGAGCCAACGAAGCAAAGTCGAGTTTACCTGTCATTACGAAGTCGGCCAATGCATCCGCCGACTTGTCGAAGGCGCTCTTGAACGCGCTTTCCGCACGGTCGGCAGCTGTCCCAATGTCCTCACCGATGGAGTCCAAGGCGCGCGAGATGCCCGACGCCCAGTCGGTTGCGTTCTCGAGGTCTTGCTCGCGGGCCGCGCGCATACGCTCATCGAAGACGGTTTCGATCATCGTCGCATAATCTTCGTAAGCCAACCCGAGTGACTCGAGAATCAGCAACTGTTCTTCATACCACTGACGAACGGACTCGCGTGCGCCGCCCATGTTCTGCATGATCTGCTCGTACTCGTCGGTCAGTCCGTTAACGTACTCCTGTTGCGCCGCGTTCAGTTCACCCAGCCGCTCGGCTGCGCCTCCTGCAGCGTCACCGAAGTCGGTCATCGCGGGCGTACCGTCTTCGATTACCGTGTTGAGCTCTTCCTGCATTGCGGCAGACGTCTCTTGGCTTCCGATCACCATATCCAGGTTTGCACCGAAGTTATTTGCCAGCGTCTCAGCCGAACGCGCCAGCGCGTCGTTGAACGGGTTCAGGATGTTCTCGTTGAACTCGGTGCGCACTGTGTCAGCGCCCTCGCGAACGGCTGCACCGAACTCGCCCACATAATCTGTCTGCAGCGCCTCACCGAAGGTGGACGTGATGTTGGCGCCCGCGGATGCAAGGTCAGCCTCGAGAGCTGCGGTGTCTTGACGCAGGTCTGAGAAGTCGACTGTCAAGGACTCGCGAATAGCGTCGCCCACGCCGTCGAAACCCGGGATCAGGTCGAACGCGTCGCCCAAGCCGCCCAAGCCGCGCACAAACACGTTGATGATGTTTTGCAGCCCGGTGATTGCCATGTTCTTGGCTTTCGCCATTGCGAGTGCGAACAGAGCGGGAATACCTTCAGTGATCACGGGACGAATTGCAGACAGGAAGCCGACGTAGATACCAATATAGGTGTTGACGCCAGAGCGAATCCAGCCGCCGACTGTTTCGAGCGACAGTCCCCAGCTACCCAGGAACTCGTCGAGCCACTCAACAATCGACGAGAAGAAGCCACCAGCAGCACTCTTCGCCCCTGTCCATGCGGACGTTGCCCAATTCCAAACCTGCAAGAAGATCGTGTTAGCGCCCTCAGCAAAATCAGCCAGCCCCTCAGCAATACCTGTCCACGCGGCTAGTCCTGCGCGGTACACATGGCCGAAAACCTGCCCAATGGTCATCAGCACTGCTTTGAATACCTGCCAGACGGTTGCAACACGTCCCGCTACTTCCACGTTCTCGTCACCGAAGTATGCGAGTGCGGCGGTCGCGCCCAGGATGATCGCTTGGATCGCACCGAACGGCGTCAGGAGCCACGCGGCAGCCATTGCAACGAGGCCCGCGGTCGCCGATGCGATTGCGGGGATCATTGCAATCAGTGCGGGGATCATCAACGCGGTGAAACCTGCGGCAGCCACAACGACGAAACGCGACAGCGCGTCGAAGTTGTCTGCCAGGAATTTGATTGCAGGAGTGAGCATCGACGTGACGATTGACCCGAGTTCGATCATCGCGACAGTCAACGACGTGCGCAGACGTCCTGCTTGGAACTCAAAGGTGTTTGTCATGCGGTCGAATGCTTCTTGCGTCGCACCGCCGCGCTCTTCCATGTCCTCAAGGATTGAAGTCATATCGACGCCCGCCTGACCCGCAAGTGCGAGGGCAGGGATCAGCGCCTCAACGCCACCGAACAGTTGTGCCATTGTCTCGGTAGACCCGCCCGTCGCGGTAACCACGTCGTCCATGAATCCGGCGAACCCGCGAGACTCGAGTGCTGCCGAGTTGAACTCAAGCCCCAGACGTTCCGCCATGTCCGCTGCTTCAACAGTAGGTCGAACAACGGACGCCAGAATTGCGCGGACGCCCGTTACGGCTTGACGTGTCGAGATACCACCTTTCGTCAGTGCTGCGATTGATGCAACCAGTTCGTCGAACCCGACCCCTGCTTGTGCGGCCAGAGGAGCGACGTTACCGAGCGAGCCTGCGAGCTCCGCGATTGTCGTCTTACCAGCACGCATACCCACAAAGAGAACGTCGCTGACGTCGGACGCTTGTGTTGCCGACATGCCATAGGCGTTGAGGACGGACGTCAGTCCATCCGCAGCCGTTGCAACGTCAGTGACGCCGCCAATTGCCAGCCGGTTCGACGCGTCGAGCAAGTCGATTGCTTCTGCCGCGGTTCCTGCACCGGCTGAGATGATTTGATAAGCAGCAGCTGCCTGTTGAACGGGTGCCTGGCCAAAAGCGCGCGATTGCGCGAGAATGGCGTCTTCGAGTCGCCCCAGATTGAAGACGGTCATGTCAACGAGTGTGCTGACCTCCGCCATAGCTGTTTCGAACGAACCTGCGGCGGCAACTGCTTGCGTGAAGAATGCGGAGATGCCCACAGCAATGAGCACGCCGAACGCGCGGGCGAGCAGGTTTGAACGTCGGTTCAAGGTGTCAAAGGTGTCACCCAAGGTTCCGGCTTTACGGCCCAAACCATCAAGAGCCCGCTCTCCTCGGCGGGCTCCTTGTTCCATTGGTCGGCTATCTACGCCTACCCGGAGGGTGCTTTCCTGCGTTGCCAACTGGTTTTCTCCGCTTGTTCACTTCGGTTAACCAGGCATCGTCGCAGATCTTCACGTAGTGAACGAGGTCAAGACGGTCTTCCAGACTATCGTGACCAAACATGCGTGAGTAGGACTCAATCTCAGACAGAGCGATCCCAGACGGGGTGCCATTAGGACCCATTATACGCGAAGAATGCAACCTTTTGAAAGCGGTCAAATAAGGTGCTGCGTGATCCGTGAGAAGCGGGCGGTTTGCGAGCGCGGAAGGCATCTTACCAGACCGCGTAGCAACCTTTTGAAGCATGTCGAGCCGGTCGCCATAGTTCATTTCCCACAGGACGCAGCTCTTCAGTTTCCCTCGGTGTCCTCGCGGGCTTTCGCCTTGAAGTTGCTCAGGCTCTGCGCCTCGGAGACGATCTTCGCGCGAATCCATTCCAGCTCCTTGAGCAGGCGGTACGCATTTTCGGGCGAGAATTCGAGCAGGTCGTCACCGTCGTAGATGCCTTTCCAGTCGAGGACGATGAACTGAGACATGCTGCGACACATGATCTCGATCTGTTCCTCGTCGTCAGGCTTCTTGCCCAGATCGTTGTAAGGCTTGGTCGCCTTGCGGAACGCTTCGGTGAAGGACGGGTTGTCGAACGATGCGATCTTGATCGACGCACCGCCACCGAACTCGATCCAAACGCCAGTCGCTTTCGCGTCCTTGTCGAGGCGGAAGTCGTTAATGTCGAATTTGAGGTCTGTCATTGAAGGAAGTTCCTTTCATCGGGTCAATTGACGATCCCGAAGATAAGCGAGTTCTTGGCAATTCGCAATCGCTGAATAAGGTGCGGGAGGGGTGACCCGACCACCCCTCCCGCGTTGCACACTGTCCCTCAGGATTAAGTGCGGCTGATTTGATACTGGTAGGTACCAGCAGTGTTGATGATCGCCTCGAACTGAGCGGACGCGAAGATGTCCTGATCGAGACCACCTGCAACGATTTCCATCTGGGTGTACTTGGACCGTGGGATCGTCACAACGTAGGCGTTGCCGGACGCGTCCTGCGCGAGGAACGAGAACCCGAAAGCAGTCGCAGCGCGGAACTTGTCAAACAGCGTGCTGTTCTCGAAATACAGTTCGACCGAACCCGTCAGGGACAGGCGACCTGCTTCGACACCGATCAGACCCAGCGTACCGACAGCTTCCTGTCCGCGCAGCTGGTTGTCGAGCGAGATGGACATCGAGTTGAAGTAGAACGTCGAACCACCTGGGTCACCGTCGAACACAATCGCGGCAACGTTGTCGACCGCGTTCAGCACCGTGTTGGTGTTGGCTGCGTTAACAGTCGCGCCCGAGAATTGAGTCTCGGTCATCTGAGCGTCTTTCGCAAGCACGCCGAAGGACGTGGTCATGATCGAACCAGTTGCGAGCTCCAGGCTCCATGTCGAGATGCGAGAACCAGTGAAATTCCAGTGCTCAGCCGTCGCGAGGTCGGTGAACGACTTCTGGATGGTGTAGGAATTCTTGGTCGTACCATTGCGGATGAAGTCGAGGGGCGTGATCGTGACGGAATCTCCTGCGGTCTCCGATGCGACGTCGGTAAGAGGCTGAATGCCCAGCGTGCCTGCTGCAATCGAAGTGATCTCAGCGAAGAACGTGCCCGCGGTCGCGAAGCCGGTGACCTGCACGAATTGACCCACAACCCAGGAGTTGCCGTCGAGGCTTGTGCCCGAGTCGGTCAGTGTCCAGGTGTTGGGCGAGCCGCCCGTCTTGACGATAGCAATGGTTGTGTCGGGGCCTTGTGCGGAACCCGTCTCGACCCAGGTCGAGTACATTGCGCCCTCAATCAGGTCGTCGTAGGACGCGTAGGACCATTCACCACTGATGTCTCCGCCGCCTTGGCTCGACACCTGGATGGTATCGGGAGTCATGCGGTCCGAACGAATTTCTTCCGACGTCACGAAGTCAGAGTTGTAGTTCAGCGATTCCGACGTGAAACGAATTGCCTCAAGCGTCGGTGTTGCCGGTGTCGTGCCCCAAGTCGATTCCGCGACCTGACGGAGCGCTACCCGGTTAGATGTGCCAAAATCAGGCATTGGGATTCTCCTTTCCCGTTAGGAATAGTCGTCGAACTGGAAGGGCGCGACAACATTGATCTGATACCATTTCTTCTTGCCACTGCCGATCTGGCGAGCATACGGCGGTACCAAGAACCGCACGCCCGAAGTCGTGTCCCGCCAAGAGCGGAAGACTGCTTTTGCCTGATCGGCAAGCTCGATTGCCACCCCTTCGCCTTTGCCCGAGGGAGCAAAGATCTGCATGGTGACCTGGCCGAAATTGCGTTCGGCGTTGTTTCCTGGGTCGCCAAACGATGCCCATTCGGCAGCGGCGTCCTTAATGTTTAAACGCACCCACGACGCGTTCTCAGGAGGATCGAATTTGACCTGAGGGAGTTGGTACTCCGTGGTCGATCCCCATTCACTTTCAAACCGTTCCCGGATCGCTTTATGCACTGCCGCGTAGCTCATGAGCGCACGACCTTTCCACCATATTGTGCGGCGACCGCGTTCAGGTTGATGTCTACCATCCCTGCAGGCGCTTGCCCTGAATGCCCGTTCTCGAGGGGTAGGATATAAGGCAGGTTGTTTGTCATCCAGACAATGTCACCGAGGTCGGCTCCAATTGCGGTCGACGTCACCGCTGCGATTGCGGTTGCTCCCGACTTGTCGTGTGCCGCGTCGTCAACCTGCGACGACGGTGCGTTGAGCGACGGGTACCAGTTCCCGCGTGCGCGGCCTTCATCGACAGGAGTGCCGAGAACGACACGAGTGTCCAAGTCGATTGTGATCTTCTGGAAGATCACGCGGGCCTCTTCACGAGTAACCTCACCGAAGCGCTTCAACGAGAGCGCGAATTGACGAGGCGACAGACCTCTAGGCATTCTGCACCGCCATTTTGTAGATCACAGCGACCCCCGAAGGGCCGACCGTGTTGATTGCAAGGATCTTGTAATTCTTAGATCCGAAAATGACAGTTTCGTCCACGGCAGGAGTGACGCTTGCTGCGCTGAACTCCTTCGCTGAGACGAGGAGCATGGCGTTCGACAAGGCGGTAACTTCTTCGCTGAACTCGCGTTCCTTCATTGGAAGGTCGAGCAAGACTATTGCGGTGTCTGTGGGAGCACCTTCAGTCGTCTTGCCCGTGGAATTGTCGTATACTTCTGATCCGTAGACCCGATAGGTACCAGCCTGCCCGAACTGAGTGATCAGCTGGTCTGCGGTGTCGTCGCGGAGTCCTTCGTAGAAGCTCATGCTCGCTTAAGACCTCCATTAGTGTTTGTCGTCAACGGGCGTAGGAGCTCGAGGACGTGCGACGGGACGTCAGCGCCGTTGAGGCGCTTGCTGGTGTCGTATTGGACGGTGATCACGTCAACCTTCTGCATCGAGATGGCTGCGGCGTCGTCGGTGACAAGGCCCTCAAGGTCAGCTGTACCGACTCGATACAGTTCCGCAATCTCTGCGGTAGCCTCTTCGATCTGCCACGGGATTTCCGTCGAGGACAATGTGAAGCCCTGCGCCGTTGCGTCCTCGCGCGGCCATTTGAGGCGCTGCTCGGCTGTTGCCTTGTCTCCGATGTACTCGAAGTTGCGGTCGACCCAATTGGTCGCCTTGCGGATCAGGATCTCTGCTTCCGAGTCGCTCAGTGCGATCCAAGCCGTAGAGGAGGTGGTGTCGTGATCGGCCCAGTAGGCGCGCACGTTCGCGAGAGTCTCATAGGCGTCTGTTCCGATAGTCAAAGCCATTGCACGGGTCCTTTCATCACGGCGATCCTACGGCAGTAGGTGTTGGCACGCAACGAATAAAGGAGCCGTGCTATAAGCGACTTATTCGAGAAATGAGGTGTTACACAGTTCCGCGCCACTTTCCGTTGTAGAAGGTGACGATTGTCCGCTTCCCATTCGGATATGTGACGATCTGCGAGTGTGACCACGATGATGGACCGACGTTCCAGTCCTGTTCGAGCAGTGACATTGTCCCCGCGACGTAAAGACCGTCTAGGATGCACGCTGAGTGAGTGTGCCCGGTGTTCGCACGGCGACCCATCTTCGACAAGCCAATGGGAGAGCCGCGCGAGCCGTTGGGACCAATGTCACCGTGCAGTGAGCATTCGATCCCGCCGCCTTCATCTGGGCAGATGACGAACTGGTCGTCTGCGTGCAAGAAGACGTCGCCTTCGTCGATGCCCATGCGTTTCAGCGCCTCGTGGAGGTGCAGCCATTTACGGTGAGGATCTTTGACGATTGCGCGACGGTACTCGAGTTCACACTCGAGCATAAAGATCGCGTTGGTGTCGTCGTGGCGGTGGTCGTTTTCATTCAACCAGCGTTCGAGGTGCCGGTCATGGTTCGCGTCTGCAACGACGGTCATGCAGAAATCGCGACGCATACGGTCGAGCTGTTCCTTGACGCCGCGCACTTCGTTTTCGACATTCGTCTGACCCAGGACCTTCTTTCGGAAACGGGTGTGGCTGTTCTTTCGATCATGGTGGCCTTTGTTGACCACGAAGTCAATCACATCATGCGCAATCTGGTGACGCGGTCGCAATGCGTCGAGCATCCCGCCTTCGTCGAATGCCGTGCGGTCACATTCAGGATCCAAGACAGCGGTGTGTAGGTCGCCCCAATTGATCGCCTCGACGTCGCCGCGCAGGATTTGCCCGTGCTCGACGATGATCGACCCAGGTTTATTGCCCACCTGCGGAATGTCGTAGAACGTCCCGTCGCTGTCCGCGTTCAATTGACGAACGAACCAGTCGCCAAGATGATCGACCTCGACAATAAGCGCACCATAGGCGTGGTGGAATTCGGCCTCAAGGCCTGCTTTCTTCTTGACGTAGTTCAGCATGGTTGCTGCGCCCGTCGTGTAATTCATTTTCGCCCCGTCTGCTTTTGTCCCCGCGACTGACGTCAATTGGATCTTCGCGTGCGGGAAGATGCCTGACTTGCGTTGCGTGTAAGTCTCCAAACCTGTCAGTGGGCGCTTTGCGGTAGGTTGGATGTTCAGCTCGCCGCGCCATTCGAGCATGGGAGCCAGCTCGAGAGGCTCGTCTGAGAAGAACGGCGTAAAGATCGGATCGTACCAGTCTTCTGCGCGGTCGTCAGCCGTTGGGCCTTTGTCGCGTTTCGTCGATTTCTGGGAATAGGACGCTCGGTTGTAGGAGAACGTTCCGACCATCAATTGCGCGTCGAGGAACTCAGCGTAGGAAACCAGGTTGATGAAGAATTCGGTGTGGGCGTCGGTGTTGTTTTGAGCAGCGGTGATAATGTATCGCTTGAGTTCGCCTTTCTTCGGGAGAGGCATCTTCTTGACCAAGGTTCGCGAGATCGTGCCTGCCGACGTCGGCTTGTCGTAAACGAGCCCGAGTTCAGTCTGGGCCTTGTCGAGGCGATACTTGACCGCGCCTCGTGAGATCTTGAGACGTCGTGCTGTCTCGCGCATGTTGCCACGCGCGTTCACATAGGCGTCGTAGGTTTCCTGAGGGGTTACTGAGATCGCAGACATGTCGTTCCTTTCTACGCAGTTCGCTCGCATCGAAGACGATCATGCAAGCGTTATCCAAGCGGTGTTTAAGGTGCTTGCACCAGTGTTTTGAACCCCACCCATAGTGCTGCTGCGATGCCCGCGGTCAGCAGGCCAATGATACCCAAGAATCCTTTCGTCCGCGCAGCCGCAACAGCGAGTCGCCAGTCTCGAAGGTGTTGGAAATCACGTTGCATCTCGATGGGGTCGCCTACGTCGATGCCCATCTTGGTCAAGGCGTTATCGACGGCTTCTTCCATGAGTCCCTTCAATTCGCCGCGAGTGAGTTGGATCTGTGTGTTGTCGTCCATTGTCCGCCTCCAGCGAGTTCAGGGGTTTTGATATAGAACGAGGCGCACCGTGTGACGCGCCTCACATGTTTAAACACGCAGTGGGCGCATATTACTTGGCGGGAGCTTTCTTGACAGCGCCCGCGTCGGCCCCACCAGTTTTCTTGGTGTCGTCGACTTTCTTCGCGGCGTCTGCGGTCTTGGCTTCTTCTTCGGCAACCACAGCTTCAACCTCGAGCTTCTTCGCGGCGTCTGCGTCGAACAGTTTCAGCTTGCCTTTGGAGCGAGCGATCTGCCCAGCGTCAGCATAGCCGAAGAAATTGGCGCTGTCACCCTTGGAGACTGCGAACGTTTCGGTACTTTTGGCCATCGGGATGGTCCTCTCAATTTTCGGGGTTGGTGTGTTGACGACGGGCGCCGAAGCGCCCGTCTCAATCACTTAGGCCGGGTAGACCGTCGAAGCACGTTTGACCTGGACGCCGAGCATCGGGTCGAGGACCTGAGTGCCGTAGAGTGCGTCCAGCGCAACGTAGTTGGTACCCGTTGCACCTTCGTACCACATACGAGCGCGAACGGACAGGCCGCTCACTTCGTCAGTGACAGTCGCCATCTCTGCGCCGCGACCGTCGCCGGTCATAGGCAGGGGCGCGAAGGCCAGCGCGAATGCGTTCTTGTGGAACATGAGGTTGCGAACGTTTGCCGCTTCTTCGATTGCGTCCAGGAAGTTGAACGTCACGACAGCGTTGTCCGCAGTGTTGCGGCGCAGTGCTGGGTAGAACGTCAGGTTTCCTGCACCAATCGAGAACGTGGTAGCAGCAGTCAGCGTGTAGACGGTAACGTCGCCCGCGATGGTGAACGTGTCACCAATCGAGACAGTCTCCGAACCCGTGAACCCGTCAACGGCGATTGTCGAAACGTTCGCCTCGTAGTTCGACGCGTTGTTGACAGCGCCTACTGCATCGCCCGATTCCGCGGATGCGGTTGCGGTCGAGGACAGCGCAGCAATATCAACGTCAGCGTTCTGGGACGCGAAGACTTCGACACCGAAACGGTTGCCCAAGGTACCATTCATCAGTGCGGCGTTGTTCGCGCCTTCACCGGTGATGCGTGCCTCGTGGAAGATGCCAAGATCGAGGAACGCTGCTTCCATGCCGGAATCGACAAGGTAGTGGATCATCCCACCGTCCATTGGGACTTCGTTGTTGCGGAGAACCTTACGCGGGCCTGTGATGAAGGCAGAGGATGCCGAGCCCGAGACGAATGCCTTCGGTCCGACTTTCGCGCCCAACAGGTGCAGGTCCTGGTCGATCTTGTCAGCCAGCGCGTAAGCAGCAGGCGTGATGTGGTCGGTGATGATCTGCTCCGAGGAGTAGGCCAGTTCCCGGTCAGTCAGCGCGTACTTGACTTCCTGGTGGTTGTTCAGCGTGATGGCGATGTTCTCGCCCACGACGTCCTGAGTCGCCGAACCGGTACCCGCGACGTGTTCTGCAGCGGTGAATTTGGTTGGACGTTTCAGGTTGATGGTGTCGCCTTTGGAATTGCCGGCACCATTGCGTTCCCGCTCTGCACCGCGGTGAACGCGACCAGCCATGCCCAGTGCTTTGAACAGCTGGATGAGGGCCTCTTGAGCGTAGAACTCGGGATTATAGTTACCCAGAGTGTTAGACATCGGATGATCCTTTCTCGATCATGTGCGCCGAAGCGCGGTTCTATGTACCGCGCATCAGCGCGGCGTTGAGGTCGTGTCAGGCCGTGATTTGCAGAGGCACGCCGGCTTCAGCGGCAGCTGCTTTCGCGGTCTGGTACTTCTGGACGTCGCGAGCATCAGCACGAGAAATCGTGTGAGCACCTCCGCCCTTGCCGTTGCCACCACCTGCGCCGCCACCAGAAGGAGCTGGGAACCAGTGAGGTGCCTTTTCCTTCATATCGGACAGCCATTCAGCCGGTGTGATCGGCGTCTTACCGTCTTTGCCATAGATTGTCCCTTGCGCGTTCTCGGCAACCAGGGAGTCATCTTCTCCGACACTGAAGACGTTCATCGCCCGCGAGAGCGCGTCTTCGACAGCGGATGGAACAAGGCCGAGTTCGGACGCTGCTTGCCGCATTTGTCCCTCAACCATCAGCTTCTTGACTTTGCCGCCAGCCCCGTCTAGGTTCGCGTTGGCTTCCGTCAATTGCCCTTCGAGGTTTGCGAGCTGGCGCGCGTGGTCGGCTTTCAGCCGTTCCGTGCGACGTTCGATCACCTCGTCCATCTTGCCTTCCGCGAGGAGTTTCGTCTCCTCGTCGCTTTCCAGACGAGTCATGATGTTCCGGACGGCTTCAGGATCAAGACCCTTCCACGTTTCGCCCATCTTATCAAGCTGCTCCTGGAGCTTTTTCTTCTCGCCCAGGATCTCGTCCTTGTTTGCAGACAGTCCGGAAGTCGCTTCCTTTACCGCTGCTGCAACCAGGTCCTTGACACCGTCCGCTTCCGCGGTGATCTCGACCTCGTTGCCGTCTTTGTCAAAAAATGGCATTGATAGTCCTTTCTGGGCTCAGCCCAAGCAAACCGCTCTTGAGGCCCCCTCAAGTTTGCCGGTCCTGTCTGAAGATAGAAGAAGGCAGCGACGGTCGCAAGCGACTTATGGGATAAGGTATAACTCGGTTATCTTAAAAATAAGGTGTTGACGTGATGCTATAACTCGCTTATACGCAGTAACATCAACAACGGAGAAACATGATGCAAACCCAGATCACCCGCGCGTTCGCACAACTCAACGCTCGCCTGATCGAAAGCGACCAAGCCTTCGCAATCGCAAAGATGGATGGTGCCCGCGCGTTCGTTGAACAGGCCCGGGTTGACTTCAAAGAAGGCAAAAACAGCTTCACTTCCGGCTACGGTCGTTTCGACTGCACGCTCGCACGGATCGCGCACTACGGCAGCAAGGCGCTGATGAACCTTCTCGAAGGTCGCGGTCGTCAAGGCGGTCTCGACATGATGCGCAAGAACACGGAATCGCTGATCGCGAAACGAGACGCGCAGATCATCAAAGCGCTGACGAAGGCGGGCATCACCGAGATCCCGGAATTCGAACTCGTTGAATGCAGTGACGGTATTGAGGGTGTCTTCAACGTCGCCGGTCACGTCGTAACGATCCGCACAATACTCGCAGGTGGCTACAACATCCAGCGCCTTCACAATCGCACGCTGGTGAAAGTGCGGAAGAGCTCCTAACGCAGCTCACCACCTTCAAGCTTTCCGAGGCTTCCTTGATAGGGAGCCTTTTCGCGTTGCATCGTGTCGAACGCTTTGCCCCACTGCTTGCACAGTTCAGAGCGGACGACGTCTTCGTGGGTGAATGCGACGCTTGCGACATCCGGTACCAAGCCGCGTTGCACCGCGTTCAGCGCCCAAGCCAGCCCGTTGTCTGTTTGATGAATGTCCGACTGCGACTCGTCGCCCGAGATGATGATTGCAGAATCCTCGCCGACGCGAGTCAGGAACGCTTTCATCTCGGCAGGTGTCGTGTTCTGCGCCTCGTCGATGATCATCACGGTCGAGTCGAACGTCAGGCCGCGAATGTGCTCAAGGGGTTCGATTTGGATCTGTTTCGCGGTGACCGCTTCTTGGTAACGCTTCGCACCCATTTGCGATTTGAATGCCTCAGCCAGAGGACGCGCCCAAGGTGCCATCTTATGTTCGACACGACCCGGGAGCATACCAAGCGTGCGACCCACGCCGACGTTGGGGCGTGCGAGGACGATGTGGTGGAATTCTTTTGTGTGGAGCTGTGCTCCTGCCCATGCACATGCAACCCAGGTCTTGCCTGTTCCGGCTGGGCCGGATGCAATCGTGCAATCGTGGCCGTTGAGTAGAGCCAGATAAGTCGCTTGTCGCTGCGTGAGGGTTTCAATTTTCAGCGGCTGCCAATTGCGTTCTGCTTGTCTCTGTTTCCGCTTTGAAACGCTACCCATTGACTGCTCTCCTTATATGGTCGGTAAGAGAGTAGAACGATTGCAGGACGGTGTCGAGCGAACAATGTGCTTGACACCGCCTCAGTTATAGACGGAAGAAGGTCTTAGAACGTGTCACCTTCAGCAGCGGGCAGCTCTTCGTCCAGTCGTTCGAACGATTGTCCCGATGCGACGAGGCAGGCGATGCCGTTTGGCATTGTCACCGTGATCGTCCAGGAGCCGCTTTCGTTGCTCGCCCAGGTCTCGACCATTGTGTTGTTCGAGGCGAGGCCTATTGACTGACGGGTTTCGCCGTACCGTTCACCGAGGTGTTCGACAACCTGGTCGCGAGGAGCACAATTCTGCCCTTGAGCTGCGGCAGGGTATGCAAAGGCAGCCAGAACGGCTGCAAGGCTTAGGAGGGTCTTCATAGGATCATCCTTTCTTTTTCAGGATCCACAAACCGGCCAGAACAACGATACTCACGACCACGCCGGCAATGATGATCGTTTGGTTAGTGTCGGACACATTTGACAACAACCCAACCACGCCACCAGAACCAACCACGGCGCCACCTCGTTCAATCGCCAGATCAATGACGCGGTCGGCGGTTGTTTCAGGTACTTCCTCGCGGTCGGCTTCGATCTCTTCGCCGCTTGCGGTCGCGATGTGCGCGAGTGTCGTCGCACCTGCAACACCGTCTACTGCGAGGTTATTCGCTTCCTGGTATTCGCGCACGATGCGAGCAGTATCTGCACCGAACACGCCGTCCGCTTCAATGTCGTATCCAAGGGCCGCGAGTTGAACCTGCATCTGTTCGACAGCTTGACCGCGACGACCGACGCGCAGCACGGGCGAGGACGATTGCCCACCCGATTGGCGACGGTACGCGGATTCGATGCGACCCGCGTAGACGGCAGCTTGACCGCTACCGTTGTAGCCATATGCGAAAGCGAGGAAGTCTTGTGAGCGAAGGTGGGTGTCGAGGTTCGTGTTGATCACGAATTCCACAAAGCCACGAATCTGCTCGTCTGCACTCTGCTCGAACGCATCGACCATCTCAACGGCTGACGCGTATCCAGCGAGCTCCGCATTGAAACCCATGATCTGAGGCGCGCCCCAGGACGCAGCGTCGTAGGTTGCTTCCGCGTCGATGTTTTCGGCAATGTCGAACATTGAGCGACGACGGGACGTCGAAACCGCGAGCGATGCACGCCATGCCGCTTGGCCTTCGCGCGGTGCAAAGCCGAGCGTGCCCCAATGTGCACGCGGGAAGTGGTGCGGTTCAAAACGACGAGGCAGCTTGCCGTTGCTCTCGTAGAATTTGCCTGCCGCCTCGACTTCGAAGACGGCCTTGACGACCGCAATCTCGCATCCGAGTTTGTTGGCCATTTCCTGCCAGATGGCAGTAGAAGGATAATTGCTGGGCATATTAGAACTCCGCTGGTAAGGGGCCTCTTTCTTGGCCGATTATATCGAGATAGACAGTGCGGGTGCTCCTGTTCAAGTGTCTGACCCTGAATGTCGTGCCCCTGTCAATCAGTATTTCGTTCTCGGCGAAAGTTGAAAGAGAGCTTAAATCTTTTGCTCGCATCCCCTCCGGGATTGTAATATTGAACCTCCACGCGTCCCCGAAATCAAAGATGCTGGCAGATTCCACTGACGTAGAGGTAGACACGAACCCCCTGTCCGTAAACACCGCGCCTCTCCGGAGTTCACGATTACTTGGGAACCAGTTTCGACCTGCGTAGCGAACAACCTGAGTTGTCTTGCCTAACGAAGCAGAAAGCATAGACCTGTCGACCGCCCTCGCAACGTCAGTGACGTAGTTAGGGTCCCAATCAACGTCGGTATCAATGTAACGTCTACCAGTCCGAAGCTTGGTGTTTATTTGAGTGTAGAGCACCGAAGAATACTCATTCAAGGCTACTTTTGCAGGAATTGTGTTACCGGACCCAAGTGCTGCTTGAGGAAGTCTCTTTATCTGCGCAATAGTCAGGAGCTGACCTTGGTCATTCGTGAACCTTTCTAAAGGCAGCCCTTCTCTGAACATTTTGTAGCGAACAGGTCCAAGCACTTCCTGCTGAACTGCTGGCTTCTGCTTCTTCATCCATTCTGAGTACGTCATAGATGCAGGGACCTGCCCGTCCATTGAAGCACGCGTTCCTTCTGGAAGCTCTTCCATGTTGAACCCGAGTTCTTTCCAGGACTTCGTGATCGCAACAGTGGTCGAGCGGCAGTTGATGTGCGCAGGTGGTCGAGCAAAAGGCGGCTCGAGACGAGCACGCCCTGACGGTGGGCGCCAGTTCGCATCGTCAACGATGGGACCCACTTTCCCGTCGCGTTCGCGGCAGACGGGAGTGGTGCGCGTGTCGAGTGTTGCCACCCACATCACACCTTTTAGAAGATCGCTGTTCGCGGCCCAGACGGCTTGACGCCCTTGGTTCGTCGCGTGATTGATCGACGTCCGGACGAGAGCCTCAAGTCCGCGACGTCGCGGCTGTAGTGCGCCGTCTTTGAACTTCTGAGAGCTTGTGCCAAGCAGCTGGCGCACCAGGTCGTCGTTTGTTGTCCCTGACGTTATGCCATCTACGATCTCGTGCCACACCGTCTCATTGAGGGTGCGGTGAAACGCAGCGGCCCACTCGGTCGTCGTCGCACCGTTGAAAGGCGACGAGAGCGCGATTGTCTGCAGGACCCCTGGGTTTGGTGTCGTCACATCAAGGCCCGCGGGCAGCATGCGGATAAACGCAGCCTCTTCGACCTCAGCGGCAGCCGCGAGGGCTTCGCGCACGTTCGTAGTGAGTATGGGGGTGAGGCGAGTCTCGAGCGACTTGATCAGGTTGCCCACCTGGATGCGCAACGCGTTTAAACGGGCCTCAGTGAAACGTCCTTCACCGATCTCAGCATTCTGCAGGATTCGACGCAGATCCTTTTCGACACTACGAAGGGTCCGAAGAGCCTCGCGCACTTCGCGATTCTGGAGACGAATCCAGCGTACTTGCTGTGCTACCTGGAAATCCAGGAACCGCTCGTTGATTGATGCCATAGGTGTGGTACTGCTTTCGACAGTGGTGACGCTCGAAAAAGATTACCAGCAAGATAGCGTCCAGGATGAAGACGCGCAAGCGTCTATCAAGGATCCACTCTTCCGCGCAAACTGTCAGGTGTGGGAACTGCCCTCCTCGTGCGCGGTTCAAGCGCATGGATGCCCGTGCCAGTAGTGATGTGGCGCGGGCTTTGCAGTTCATCCATCCAGTTCCTTCATTCGCAAGTCTTGGTTCCCGTTGCGGGATCAATATAGCACGCAGCCCCGTCAGTGACAACAGAGCCGTCTTTAGGTGCGTCGAGTGACTTCATCATCCCGAACCGCTTCCCGTCGAGGCGGAACGTCGTGCATCCTTTCGCACCACCTTTCCACGCCGTCATATAGACGTCCATGAACTCGTCGAACGTGACGTCCGATCCGACGTTGCACGTCTTCGAGATCGACGAGTCGACGAACTGCTGCGCGTGGGTCAGAACCTTGACGTGATCGAGCACAGCGAGGTCGTCTGCGCGGACGCCTTTGACTCCGAACACGGACACACCGTAGTCAGGGATCTCGACATACTGCTTGGTCACGCCGTCCTCGTTGATGATCTCGCGACCATTCATGTAAGCGAACACCGGCTCAATGCCCGACGAGATGTTGTCTGCGGTAAGCGATATTGTGCCTGTGGGCGCGATGGACAGGAGGTGGCTGTTGCGAAGGCCGTTCTCATTCATCAACGCAAGCACGTCGTCGTCGAGTACGCCCGAGTTGACGAATTTGCCCACCATGTATTTCTCACGGTCCCACATCGGGAACGGCCCCTTCTCCCTCGCAAGGAGTGCCGACGCGCGGTAGGTTTCGTTCGCTATTGTGCGGAGGATCGTCCCTTGGATCTCGAGGTACTTGTCTGACCCGTAGGGCGCGCCGAGCGCTTCGATTGCGTTCGCCATGCCCGTGACGCCCATGCCCATGCGGCGTTTGTCTTTGGCTTCTTTCTCCTGCTGAGGCAACGGGTAGTGAGCAACGTCGATCACGTTGTCCAGTGCGCGAACCATCCCCGGGATGTCTGCTTTGAGAGCCTCAAGGTCCAAGAAGCGTGAACCGTCTGGGAGCGTGACGATATACTTGACCATGTTCCAAGAGCCGAGCAAGCATGCCCCGTAAGGCGGCAATGGCTGCTCGCCGCAAGGGTTTGTCGCGTTAATCGTTTCACAGTAGTAAAGGTTGTTCATCTCGTTGATCCGATCAATGAACAACACGCCAGGCTCCGCCCAGTCCCATGTCGCACGCATGATCTTCTCCCACAGCCATTTTGCTTTGACCGTGTTGTAGACCTTGCCGTCGAATACGAGGTCCCAGTCGGCGTCCGCCTCGACCGCTTCCATGAAGTCGTCGGTGATCGCGACTGACACATTGAAAGCGGACAACCGATTCTGGATCGAAACCTTCTCGACGATGTCCAGGATGACTGCTTTCTGCTCGTCGTCGAATTGCGTCCCGCCCAAGAGCATCTCGCACTTCTGCACGTCCTCAGCGAGTGCGCATGTCTTCGCCTCAATGAACTCGATAATGTCAGGATGCCAAACATGCAGGACGCCCATCTGCGCTCCTCGTCGCCCGCCTGCTGATCTGACGGTCTTGCAATTCGAGTTGTAGATTTCCATGAAGGACACAGCGCCCGAGGCGGTAGACTTCAAGGTGCCAATCAATGCACCTCGTGGGCGCAGTGTTGAGAATGAGTATCCTATCCCGCCGCCCATGCGCATCGTCAAGAATGACTCTTCGACCTTGCGCATGATGTCTACCGAGTCGTCAGCAATGTCGCCTGACACGAAACAGTTGTGGGCGCAGATCGTCATGGGCGCACCGACCGCGCGTGTCACGCGTCCCGCATACATGAAATTCTGGTGCAGCTGAGTCATGCGAATGTCGCGCCGGTGCTGCTCGTTGTCGGCCAGTACGCCGCTGTTGCGGTCGCATACTTCCACATAGGTTTCGGTTGGGTCGATGCGGTACTTTTGGATGTGTTGGTCTACCGATACCTGGTGGCTTGGGCCATACATTCGCGGCTCTCCTTTTGCGTCTGCCTGTGATGAAAACAGGCACCCGCGGGCGCCTGCGCTACCATCATGGACGACTGTGCTACAACGTGCAATCGCGAATGTGGGAGCAACCTAAATCGGTTATAGACGAAAAAAGGTGTTGACGCGCATCTATAACTCGCTTATACGTCGTCACATCAACAACGCAACCAACGGAGACTAACATGACTTACGAAGCACGCAAAATCCTGATCATCGAAAACGCAACCAACGACGTTGACGAACGCAACCCAGGCGAATTTGTCGCCCGAGCAATCCTGATGGTCAACGACGTTGACACCGACGCGTTGTCTGTTACCGACATTTTCGAATCCGAAAACATTGACAACCTGCGCGCCGCCGTTGTTGGAGGTCATCCCGACATTACTCACTACCGCGCGACAAATATCGCGGGCAGCAATAACGTGTTCGCTGGTGGCTGGTCTGACGCGCTGCGCGTTGCGAAGGAATGCGCATACGAAAACGCAATCGAGGAAGGCGCTGACGTTCGCAAAAACATGTCGCTGCGCCACCTCGTCGAACACAAACTGAACGCAATCAAAGCCCGCATCGCTCGCGAGGACGCGGCTGCGGACGCCGAATCCGAAAAAGCGCAACGTGCTGCTGATCGCGAAACCCGCGCTGCTGAGCGCAAAGACTTCGACGCATGGTCGTCGATTGCACGCGCCGCCCGAGACGATGATCGCGAGGATTATCAATTGGGCGTCACAATGCGTTGGGCCTACAATGAGGTGGAATCGTTTCCTGCACTGCTCGAGGCGCACGTCAAAAAGCTGACCGACAACCCAACCTACGCTTTGGGCTGGTCTGGTGACTTTGTTCAATCGGCTGCCGACCACGACGTAGCGAAGTACCTCGTCGAATTGTTCGAGTCGGGCGTCGCGTTCGCTGATATGGAAGACGAGGTCATGAGCTCCATGTTCAACAAAGCCGACCGCGCAACGTCACGCTCGACTTCCGTCATGTCGAACCTGGTCGACGATGCGACTCGCGTCGCGTGGACGTCTGCTGCGAAGCGCATCACAGGCAAGTCATTCTGGTGATCAACGTTTAAACAGCGAGTCGGGCGTCCTCACGGGCGCCCGTTTTCTTTTATCGGGATACCCCCATTCCAGCAGCTTCTTCCCCACCGTCACCCTCATTTGACCCGGAACCGGGCGCTTTCGACGGCTTTGCAGGGGCTCCAGGCGGTTGCTGCGCCTGTGCGAGGGCTGCTTCCATGACGCCCATGCCCAGATCGCCGCCTTCCTCCTCAATGAGGTCCTTCTCCTCGTCGAAGGTGCGGTCGACGGGCGCGATCTCGCCTGTCTGCAGGTTTTCGTAGAGCGTCTGGTGCGACATGCCGCCCGACTGCCATGCTTTGACGAGCGCGGTCAGTGTCTGCGCGTCCATCTTCGTTTCGATCCAGTCGCGGTTCAGCTTCACCTCAACGTCGTCGGGCTTCCCTGTGACCCATTCGGCTGCGATGCGCAACGCGCGCTCGATGCCTGCCTCGGCCATGTTCACAACGTTGGTCAGCAACGACATCTCGCCCTTCCCGCGCATCTTCGCGGTGTCCGACGCCTCGTTGCGGTTCTTACCGTCGTGGATCATGCGTGCGCCCAGCGACGCCATGCGGTCCTCTTTGTCGAGCATCGCCTGACGCTGTGCTTCGATCCCGGCACCTGAGAACTCTAGGAACTGAGCCTGTGACCCTTCGGGCAGGATCCAGAACGCGCCCGAACCGATTGCGGTTGGCTTCTGCTTCTCGTTGATGTTGCCGATTGCCACGGGCGTAGGTTGTGCCGTCAGGTAGAGCGCGTGCTCGTAGTCAGCAGAATTGCGATAGTGACCAATCCCGACGTCGATCAGGTCGAGCATGGGAGGCTTCTCGACTTCGGGGCGTAGGTCATAAGGGTTGATGAAGATAAACGGGATGCGCTTCAGTGGCTTGCCGTTCACGGTGGGCACAGTTGGCTCACCGACCAGGACGAACGTTGCCGCCTTGTCTGACGTCGCATCGGCGCCCGCTGATTTCCAGCGGCGCACCTCATAGTTGCCTTCTGCGTTCAGGATCAATTCGAGACGCATCTCGGCAACGTCGTTTGCCTCGTCGTCAGAATCGAAGTCGTCTTTGAGCACCACGCGTGTCAGCGTGCGCAACCCATCGACGAACTGCACTTTCCAATCCGTAATGTTCTCGGCGGTATACGTCGCGAGATACGGGGTCGAGTTCACCGTGTTGTTTTCAGCTGGGTAGTCGACCAGGATGCCGTAGCGTCCGACCGACAGGACCTCGTTGACGACGTTCTCGGCCATCACCTCAAGTGAGTGGCCGTCTGTTGTCGCCGCCTCGGTGAGCGGTTCGAGCTTCTTCGGGAGTTCAGCTTTGACCGGGTGACGGAAAACCATGCCTGACATGCCGCGCAACGTTCGTTCCGCAACCGGGTAGTATTGTGCCCGGTCCTTGTAGGCGTCGTAGGCGGTCGACGACATGCCGTCCGGCTTCTTCAGGTACTCGTCGCCTTTGCTCTTGATCTCGTCTTGACCTTCGAGGGCGTCGCGAATGCGCGCCCACTGTGCTGTGCGACGTGTGAAATCTGGGTGGACGGATGCTACTGTGCGCGCCATTGTGCTGGTATTCCCGATCTAGGGCTCTGCCCGTTTAAACAGGAGAGGGTCCCCTTCGGTTCGAACGCATTATGGACGCGAGCGCACCTCGGTGCAAGGGACTTGTGAGGTGTTATTCTCTCCACGCCTCGTTGTCTTGCGTTCCGTCGAACAAGTTGCACTTCTTTTTATTCTCGGCCTGCGTCAGAACTTGTAGATTCCAAGGGACATGCAAACCACAGACGTTAGGATGGTTCAGTGGGATGATGTGGTCGACTTCGTGCGACCCTTAAGGTGTTGCAAATTTCCTGTTGACACTCACCTATAACTCGCTTATACGTCGTGGTATCAACTGATCAACGGAGCCTAGCATGTTCGAATTTTCTTTCCTCGTCGCCGATGAAACATCCGCCCTCGCTCATGTCGAACGCATCGACGGTGTGATTCTTAACTTCCTGAATGCTGACATGGGAACCGAATCCGTGACACATCGCGGCTCGCGCGTTGTCGTCGCTGCGGACACGCTCGACCGCCTCAACCAACTGATTGCTGATCTTACCGAAGAAGGATTTGTCGAATGAACCCGCTCACCGATAACCTCGTCCGCGCCATCGCATGGCTGACGTTTCCCGACGCCCACTCGATCATCATCACCTTCCTCGGTGATGAACACGCTTGGATCACCTGTGAATTAGGGCCGATGGACAATCCTTACTCGCGGGACTTCTACTACGATCCCGCGTGCCAAACATTCACCGGTGCCCAAGGCACCATCGACGCTGTTCTGGAGGAGGTGTGATGCGCATCGCTGCAATCCGTGCCGCCGCTTTCGAATGCCTGCGCAATGCGGCATTCGAGGAACGCGTGAACAAGAGCCCAGAAGCCGCTGACTTTTGGCGCGAACGCGCCGCAACGTGGTTTCGTCGTGAAGGAGAATTGACATGACCCGCCCACCTTTTGACCCGCCCAAGCCGCTCATGTCCGCGCAGTCGATGGCGTTCGGCCTCGACAGCCTGCTCTACAACAAGGAGCGCGCCGAAGGTAAGAAAGACACGTCTGCGGACGTGTTCTACAACCCGCTTGGTCGCCCGATGATCTGCGGGCACGTCATTCCTGATTTCCAGCGCGGCCTGTGCTGGACGGAGGACCAGAACCTCGCGTTGATCGACAGCATCTTCCGCGGCATCCCGATTGGCACCTACGCGGTGAATTTCTCGACGGATCACCTACCGCCTCGATTGACCAACGTCCTGCTCGACGGGCAACAACGTTTAAACGCACTGGCCCTGTACTGGAACGACGAATTGACCTACCTCGGTTACAAGTGGTCGGAACTCAATCGCCCGCAACAGGGGATTCTGAACCGCGTCATGTTCCCGCAGATGCGCACCAATACAAAGGACGAGGCCGAGGCACGCACCTACTACAACGCGATGAACTTCGGCGGCGTCGATCACACTGAGGAGGATCGGGCATGACCGACCGCGATTACCAAGAACTTAATGAGAAGGTGAAGCTGATCCGTCACTTCACCAACCTGTTTGGCTATACGAGGACCGAGGTGCGCAAAACCATCGACGAGATTCGAGCCGACAACAACGCGCCCGAGGGCGAGGAGTTGACTGACCTGCAGGCCATGTTGCTGCAACGCGCAGACGAGATGGAACGCAGCTTGGAAGCCATTGAGGAGAAGATCGGATGACCGGCTATCCACAACGCGACGGCACCTGGACGTTCTACATGATCCAGAGCTGGTACGACCGCGACCCGAGGAACGAATGGGGCGTCTACACCTGGTACGAGAAGTACGACACGCGCGAGTTCGTCGAGTCGATGGGCGGTGTCTACGAGGAGACGACGTTGAACTCGTCGGGCAAGGTGTGGCAGCAGTCAGGCATTCACGGGACCGAGGACGCAGACTACTGCATCGTCCTCCTGCGACTCCTGCGCCGGGACTACCCGATGCACGACCACCGCATCGTCAAGATGACCGTGTCGCGCATGACGGAGGTGCTGTGATGATCGCAATCAGTGACAAAGGCAAGGTCCTCATGGGATCCTTCCGCAAATTCACGATAGGCATCCGCCTGCGTCAATTCAACCTCACGCAGGACGACGTCCGCGAGATCGCAGCAATGAACGACCGCGACCTGTGCGCGACGATCCGTCAACTCGATGCCCGGTGCAATCGTCTACCCATCATACCGCTTGATTCTGACGAAACAGGCGCCTAACGTTCGATCATCAACGGAGAGAAAACATGACTGCAAAAATTATCCCTTTCCCGAAACCCAAGCCCGCTCCTGAGGCTGCACCTGCCGAGGATCACTCGGTGCGTGCGATGCTCGAAGGTCTGCGCGCTGCACGTCAGGAGCACGAAAGAAAATGAAAGCAATCACCTTCTCATTCACCCGCGACTGGCAGACAGCGCGTTCGATCCCAGGCACTGGTGAGGTAGAACACGAACCCGCAGGCCGTGACAAAGACACCGCCACCTACGTCGTCGCGGAATCGTATCACGAGACACTCGCTCGTGCGCAGCTGGAAGACGACTTCAAACGCCACAACATTTGCGACATTCAGGTGACCGATGTGCGCGACGTGCGCGGTATCGTGCATTTGCTAGCTGCCTGCTATGGTGCGGGCCTCGTCAGACAAGGGCAGATCGCGGGTGAGTATCCTCCGCCGCCCGTCGATGTGCCCGAGACGCCCGGAATCCCAAGAGCTGACGCGGACGCTGCGAGCTCTGGCACAATCACCGGGCGGTTCACGCGCACATATCCGCCATTCCACGAGCAGAAGCCTTCTCGCCTGCATCGAACGGCAAACGACCCGCGGACAGAACACCTGGCGAAGGTCGACTACTCACAGATCGAGGCGCGCATCCTCGCGCACATGGAAACGCCTCCCGAGGACCTGGGACGCTTCGACTGCTCGGGCAACTATCGGTGGCCGACAGCCTACGCAACGGGCTCACGCAAGCTGTCCGAGCTGTCCGACGGCGTCCACCCAACTCACGACCGCGTCACCCGGACGTCGATCAACATCTCCCAGATGCTCGAACAGGCCGCGGTGGCTCAGGACAAACTCGAGGAGTGGCACAAGGTGCTCCGTGAGGCTGGCTTCCTCCCGGCAGGAGACGGGCCGCTCGCAGACACCTGGATCAAGGAGGACGACGATGAATCCGCGTAGGATGAAGGCCAGTGCCTGATTGGGATCGACAAGACGACCCGTGCGACGACTGGTCAACCGGTGACCGAAACCTGAGCGCCTTAACAGACGCACCGTCTGCTCCTATCGTTGCGGAATCAACGGAGGACCCAGAATGACTTACCTTGAAGCAAAACGCATCGCGCAGGACCAGGACGCTTATGGCAAATGGAACACTGCTCCCGCATGGAATCGCGCCGAACGGCTGCGACGTGCTGAGATGTCGCCCTTGCGACGCATTATCGACGACGCACTGACAGGTGCCGGCTATGCCGTCCTGTTCGTCGTGTCGTATGGCCTGCCTGTTTTAGGTCTTGTAAAGTGGTACCTTGCTTAATCCCACCAATCGGCCTTAACGAGGCGCTTGGTCATCCCCTTATTGCAGATCAGATGATTACCATAATCGTGCGCGACGAACCGCTTGCCGATCATGCCGAAGTTCGCCCGCTTCGTGTCGGTCATCCATGCTGGGAGCTTGTCAGGATAGGTCTTTGCGGGCCTCGTGCGTCGTTGACGCAGGACTGTGCCACAAGGCGAGATCGCAACACAGGGCGCGAGCCAATCCGACACGTCCTTGCCCATGTGCAGTGCGTCGTTCCAGATATCCCATTCCCGAATGTTCGAAAACGATTGCGAACCTGTCTCGAATTTAAGAACGTACCGAGGATCTGGCTCGAAGACGTAGACGTCGCGATAGGCTCCTGATCCTAAGAGCTCCGCGCACATGAAGTAGAAGAAGTCGTGTTCAATCGTCGATTTGAACCACTCGTCGTGGACGGCCATTAGTGAGTCCCTCGCAGTGACGATGTTACGATCTCCTTGGACCCGTCGATCATCAAGTCGTGGATGCACCACACCAGTGCGTCGATGCGGTCAGGTGAATAGGTTGCGCTCAGGCGTTCCCAAGTGCACATCTGATCCTCAAGGTTGTCGAGGTGACCCTCGTTCTTCGTCCCGTCAGCCATCACGACAGCGTTGCCGACGTGCGACACCTTGCCTTGCTCGTATTTCATCGCGACGGGTTCCGCGCGTGCTAGTTTCCCGCGTGATGCGTGCACCATCTTGACGGGCATGTCTGCATTCGATCCTTCTAGGACGTGCTTGACCATGTCACCGCCTTGGTTCACCTCTGCGACGACGCTGTCCGCCTGCCATGTGTCGAACGCGGCGGCGACCTTATCGCCCCACCCTTTTGGGCTGTACTTGCCTGAATAGTCGGCGAGCACATAAGCCCGATTGTCTGACCCAAGAGCTGCGACGATTATGCCTGTCTCGTCTGATCCTTCCTTGTCCGTCGTCGCGGGATCGACGCCCACCACGATGCGCAGGAAATAGAACTCGGGATCCAGGAGCGTGGGCATCACGTCGAGGCGGTTCTCGTTGATCGACGAACGCGTCCACAATGCGCCTTCCAGCTCCTCAAGCAGGATGCCGTCAAGCTCCTGACGTCCCAGCTGACTGTTCCCATACATGTCGCGCAGTTCCTGGATGACACCAGGTGCTAGGTTGACCGCATTGCGTTCGGAGCTACCCGACGTAATGACCACTTCCTTGTCAGACGCCTTCATCGCACGCGCAACGAGGCGCTTGATCAGTGGCTTGGGCTTGGGGGTTGTCGAGATGAACACCTTGGGCGCTTTACCCAGGCGCAGACCGAACATGGCCTGGTCGAAGGTCTCCATGCGACGCCATGCCGCGAGTTCGTCCATCCAGAGGAACGAGTGCTGGGGGCCACGAAGGCGCTCAGGCTCGTCCGCACTATAGAGCGTCACCATCGCACCGTTCTCCCACGTCACGCGACGCTTTGACGGTTCGTAGAGTGGGCGACCCATCAGGTTGCCGTTGACGTCGCGGTCCCAAGGGTTGCAGACTGCGAGTAGTCCCGACTCGCCTTCGACCATGACGTCGCGAACGTCAGCCGCGGTAGGTGCAATGAGGCCCCCGCGATTGTATCCCATGCGCACGAGGTCCTTCGACCATTCGGCACCTGTTCGAGTCTTGCCCGAGCCACGACCGGCTAGGTAGATCCAGAACTTGTACTGCGATGTGGGTGGGAGCTGCTCTGTGCGAGCAAGGAATTGCCAGTCGGTGACCAGCTGGTGCATGACGTCGGGCCCAAAGTGCTCCATCCACGTCTCGACCTCAGACGGGTTCTCGCGGAAGTAGTCCATCGTGAGACCCAAACGACGAAACGACAGCCCAAGTTCCTGTCCGTCAATGTCGTCTGGGTTTACTGATGTGAAGTCGAATGGCATGTAGGTGATATAAGCCAGTTAGGTGGGATTGCGCGAGCATGAAAAAAGGTGTTGATGTGTCCCTATAACTCGCTTATACGTCGTAGTAAGGAAACGCAATCAACGGAGAACAAGACAATGATCAGCAACATGACACAGGCCGAATGGGTCGCACACCTCGAAACGCGCCTCGAACAGCAGCCGCATAATGTAGGCATCAAGTTCAACCTTCGTGACGTTCGCGCAATGAACGCGAAGCAGTGGGCGGCTCACAAAGCGAAAGCCAGCGAGAGAAACGCCGCGCGTGATGTAGCGATTGCGAAGATGGCGGAGCAGTTGATGGGTAAGTAAGCCTTCGCACCCCTCGACGAACGACAAACGGCGCCCATTGGGCGCCGTTGCTGTTTGAGCAGACCCGGCAAAGCCGCGATCTCATGCGGTGTCTTGGTCTTTCGGGCATGGTGACAGGGTCTCGCCACGTCCACCAGGCGTGTCGCGCAGCTCTGCAAGGACTTCGAGCATGATCTCGTCCCACGGCAGGTCGCGTCGATCATCTTCGGTGAAGTCGCTGCTCACCATGCGTTCTTCTGCGGCATCTGCTGCCTCGCGCACCGAAGCCTCACCCATCGCCTCGGCGATCATCGTGCGCGACAGTGGGTCCCGTTTCAGCAGTTCAAGGATCACGGCATAGCGGTATTGCAGGAGCGCGTCGACCATGTCGGCAAGACCTGTGATCATCGCACGACGGAAAGC
>Ga0316206_1000618_pt1 | contig 42976 bp, 46 predicted proteins | sample 6monthpyrite_MG_FD_204942 | JGI IMG/M metagenome (GOLD analysis project Ga0316206, IMG submission 204942) | Microbial mat bacterial communities from mineral coupon in-situ incubated in ocean water Damariscotta River, Maine, United States -... | ecosystem: Environmental > Aquatic > Marine >...
GGGTCAACTGCTGATAATCGGCTTTATAAAACCAGGTAGCATAGTATTCAGTTGCCTGGTCATTTAGAATTAACCCATCAAATGTAGCAAGATGTGCCATAAATAAATCTCTGAACTTTATTGTGAGGCTCAGGCTTTCTTTTATATCACCCGGCTTTAATGATTGGTTAATCTTCTTAAGCGTTGTTATCTGTGGCTGTGATCGACATTTTACTTTTTCACCTGGTGTTAAAACCGCATCTAATGATTGACGATCATCAGTACTGAGTAGCTTACCCAACCCTATGAGTAGTTTCTCTTCTGAAGAATTAAAACTGTTAGTTATGATGTCGCTCAATTCGAGAAAGGAGGGTACTCGAATTTTGTTTTTCCAACAAAGATCAATTAACCCTATTAATATCTGTTTTGGCTTTTGCTGGTTATTCGATTGTCTTAGAGCATAGCTGACCAATAAATCCTTCGACTCAATACCGCAATCTTGCCAATCAAGTAATGTAAGAATTTTAGTGCGATGCCGTGAGATGATGGTACTGTTGTAATTGGTTAGATTGATAGTATTGCATTTTAAAAGGCTCTGTACATAACGGAGATCATACTTTCTGAAAAACTCAACCGGATAAAATCGTGCATTGGCACGGAAATATGCAAGTTGTAATAAAAAACCAGCCCGAGTGTCATTATTTCTCAAACGTGATAATGTGCTTTTTAATTCTGGGTTCAGTGTAAAGTATAAACTGCGTTCATCTTTAGAGAATTTCGGGGGAAATCAAATTGGCGTTTTTCACTTACTGATAAAATTGCTATATTTGTCATTAATCAAGCCTGTTCTTGAACTAGTGGGGTATTTGAAAGGGTACTTCGATTTTGTCATTGATAACCGGCCTATAATCGTGAGTACCTATGCAATTAAAAAGTTAGTAAACCTTTTAACGTGTAAAAGATTATCATTAACTATTACGTATTATGTCTTATTTTTAATAAGAAACCGCAGTAGAAAATTTTCTTAAAGAACATATCAATGTGGAGAATTAATATCCCTGCTTATCAATAATATAACCTACACCTCGAATTGTACGAATCAACTTTTTCCCTAGTTTTTTTCTTAAGTGATGTATGTACACCTCCACAGTGTTACTGCATATACCGACACCCATATTATATAGTCCCTCTTCCAGTTGGCTGCGGGATAATACGCTTCCGATATTTTCGAACAACTTCAGTAATACATTATATTCATACCGAGGTATATCTATGATTTTACCCGCTTTAGTAACGGTATGGGCTACTGGATTCAACAAAATATCCTGATAGTCAATTAACCTTTCAGTCCGGTCATTGGTGCGTTTTATCATGGCTCGAATTCGTGCATAAAGCTCTTTCAGATCAAAAGGCTTGGTTAAATAATCATCAGAACCGGCGTCTAAACCCGTAATACGGTCTTCTACATCATTCAGTGCAGTTAATATTATTACAGGTAGTGAAGAACCTGAATTACGCAATTTTTGCAACAATTGTAAACTAGGAATATCTGGTAACCTCATATCCAGAATCATTGCATCATAATTTTCATGTTTAATCGACATTAGTGCGGCTTTACCTTCTTTAAGCCAATTGGTTTTATAGCCCTGTTGGTTAAGTCCTGTAACTATGCTTTGTCCCAATATCTCGTCATTTTCTACCAATAAAATAAGCATGCTCTACAAATTTGTACGATTGCTTGTGGGAGTTGAAGTGTGGCAAGTTTGTCTTAATATTATCTTAAGATAATCAAGTTAGCATAATAAAACTATATCCATGTAAGTGTAATAGTAATGAAAAAAATATCGTTTAATTCACTACTTACTTTATTATTGTTCTTAAGTAACAGTGTTCGTTCAGAGTATCCAGCTGCGCCAGAGCTGAAGCTGTCAACACAATATGGTGTTATTGAGCTGTCAGGTCTGAAGGGTAAACTGGTTTATATCGATTTTTGGGCGTCGTGGTGCCGTCCCTGTAAAAAATCATTCCCTTGGATGATTGCAATGAAGGATAAATTCAAAAACCAGCCATTTGAAATTATTGCAATTAATCTCGACAGGGATAAAACCCTGGCAGATGAGTTTTTATCATCTCAGGCAATAAATTTCCCTGTTGCCTTTGACCCTGAAGCTAAAATTGCTAATGAATTTAGTGTTAAAGGTATGCCAAGTAGCTACTTAATTGATCACAAGGGACGATTACGCCTTCGATATACAGGCTTCTGGAACAAGAGCAAGAATGAAAAGGAGGAAACTATTCGTAACCTATTGAAAGCGATAAAAAATCCATAATTATGTAAGTTTTAACTGAGGAACCTTTTTTATGTATCGATTATTTTTAATAACCAGCTTAATTATGTTAAGTGCGTGCTCAACTGTACAACCATGGGAAAGAGACTTACTAGCTAAACCGTCAATGGCATTAGTCGCCGATGAAACAGAAATTTTTCTTGATGAGCATATCTATTTTAGTAAAGAAGCTTCAACTGGCGGGCAGGGCGTAGGCGGAGGCGGATGTGGATGCAATTAATTAAAGCAGAAAGACAAAAAAAGAAGATTAGCGGTGCAGCGTCTATTAAAAGTAAACTGGCCATTGCAACTTGCACTTTGTTGCAGGCAGGAACGCAGACTGCGCAGGCAGAAAGTGAAGAATGGAATGTTGATACAGCTGTATTATATTATTCTGAGAGTGATAGCCGAGTACAGGTTATTGAACCGGTTGTTACGGCTGTCAAAGAGTTAGACGAAGATGAGTTCTTAAAAATTAAACTGGTTTATGACTCACTTACTGGCTCAACCCCTTATGGTGCTCTGCCAACTAATCAGGTGCAGACAATTACCAATCCGTCTGGGAACTCAAATTACACGACACCGGCTAACGAACTACCTATGAACAGTACTTTCAGGGATACTCGTTTTTCTGCCGGTGTTGACTGGACAGTACCTTTTGATAGATTGAAAAAGTTCACACTGGGTGGCAATTTTTCCAAAGAATATGATTTCATATCGTTTGGGGGCAGTGCAGCCTATGCACAGGATACCAGCGACAGAAGTCGTACTTACTCAGTAGCATTAGGGTTTACCTCAGACAAGTGGGATCCTATTGGCGGAAAGAATACTGAATTTGCTTATATGATTGATGGCGAAAGTAGCTCACCACAACCCAAAGGTGGCACTGACACTAAAACAACAACCGATTTTATGCTTGGTCTGACTCAGGTGATCAACAGATCAACTCTAATGCAGTTTAATCTGGGCTTTAGTAATTCCAGTGGTTATCTAACAGATCCCTACCGATATATTTCACTTGTCGATGGCACAACGGGCACGCCGCTGCTAGGGGCGGGTGCACCTACCGATGCTTTCCCTTATCTTTATGAAAAGCGCCCAGACTCACGCAGTAGAAATACTTTCTTCTGGAAGACGGTACATCATCTTAACGAAGATGTTATTAATATATCTTACCGTTACTTTACCGATGACTGGGGAATTAATTCGCATACTTTAGACTTCAGATATCGTTATGAGCTGGGTAGTAGGCATTACCTGCAGCCTCATCTACGGTATTACACACAATCAGCTGCTGATTTTTATGTTCACAGTTTGACTGCAGGTGAAGCATTGCCTCAGTACGCCAGTGCTGATTACCGCTTAGGTGATTTCGTAGGCACGACCTTTGGTCTTAAATATGGTATGAAGGTGGGCAAAAGTAGTGAATTTACGATACGTACTGAAGTAATGAATCAAACCTACAATACGGTTGGGGCATTAATTGGCGAGCAGAACAATCAGGTCATAGTACCTGACTTGAGTGCGGTCATTTTTCAACTTGGATATAACTTTTACTGGTAATTCGAGCATCAATAAGTAGATTGACTGGTGCATGGATGCATCATCTTATAATCATAATCACTAACAGACGTAATGCGATATAATTTGAACCGTGACCGTACTGTCTAGTATCTGGTTATTTGAGTTATAACATCGTATAGTGTGAAATACAGAAGTCTTGATCTATGTCAAAATCCCAATTTTAAATAACGTTATCTTAGGGTACATGCAATATAAGTTTATTAGGCATTAATAAATAATGAGAAAACAAGTTCGCGTATTTTTGTGTTTGATACTAACCATTTCTATGGTTTGGTTACCGTCATCAGTCACCGCTAATCCTTCTTTGTTTTCTAAAACGACTAATCATTGCAATGAAATGAATACTGCCATGGTAAAACAGACTATAACAAATCATTCTATGAATAAATCTATGGCTGACAAAGATTATTGCGGTCATTGTGACAATAACTGTGATTGTACTGATATGTCAGCATGTAGTCACACTTCTAGTCCTAATTTATCATTCATCAAATTTGATCTACATTTTTCGCATTTCATCCAACCCACTCAAAGTATCACTGAATATCTCAAGCGATATCATAGCCAAATACCCACTCCCGATATCCGACCTCCTATCGTTTAAGACTCCGTCAGGAGTCCTTTTGTAGCCAGCCACATATTGTTTATGTGTCACGGTGTTTCGTGTTATTCATAAAAAGAGCACGATAAAAACAGAAACAAACGTTCTAAAAATTTAATACACGTATTTTATTAACTTAAAAGGAGTGAACATCATGCAATGTTCATGTTATTCGTTCAAAAGAAAATTACTGGCGACAGTAGTTTCTATTTCATTACCCTTGATAGCATCGGCAGAATCAAGTAATGCAGACCTTCAGACGCAGATTGATGCTCTACAAAACCAGGTAACGGCATTAAACAGTGAAGTGCAGCAGGCAGCGGAATGGAAAAACCCAAACACATTAATACATATGGCAGGGTATGCTGATGTGGGTTTTATTAGCCCTGAAAATGGTAATGACAGTTTTGTTGTTGGTACTTTTTCACCGATTTTTCATTTTCAGTATCGTGATGTAGTCATGCTTGAATCGGAACTCGAATTTGAAATTGGTGAGGATGGTGAAACAGAAGTCACCTTAGAGTATTTAACCATTGACTGGTTTGTGAGTGATTATGCAACCATATTGGCCGGTAAATTTTTAAGTCCAGTTGGTCAGTTCAGGCAGAACTTGCATCCATCCTGGGTTAACAAGCTGCCATCCGCACCGCCTGGCTTTGGGCATGATGGTGCAGCACCGATATCAGATCTCGGTTTACAGGTACGGGGTGGTTTCCCTCTCGGTGGCATGCGCACAAACTATGCGGTGTATGCTTCAAATGGGCCAGAGCTTAATTCAGAAACGGAAGATGAATTAGAGTTTGAACTGGAAGGAGTGCGAGCAGAAGGCTTTGGTGCCGATCGAGATGGGGATAAAACGTTTGGCGGCCGTTTTGCGATATTGCCTGTTTCATCTGTAGAAATTGGTCTGTCGTTTGTTACGGGTCAAGCAACGGTGACTGAACTTGAAAATGGGGTTGAGCCACCTGCGCCTGGTCTGGAGTCTGGTTTCATTGATAGTGAAACGGCACGTGATTACGATGTAATTGGAGCCGATTTTGTCTGGTTTACCGGCAATATGAGCTTTCGCGGCGAATACGTTAAAACTGAAATTGGAGAAGCTACCGCAGGTACTACTACTGGAGAAGGAGCAATATGGGAATCCCTGTATACCCAGCTTGCTTATCGTTTGCCAGGGTCAAAATGGGAAGGAGCCATTCGTTACGGTGATTTTGATTCACCACATAACAGTCAGGATGTAACGCAAATCATGTTGGGTGTGAATTATATTGTATCGAATAATTTTATTGCCAAACTTGGCTATGAAATAAATGATGGCGAAGCGGGTTCCCCTGCAGACAATGACCGTACCTTATTGCAATTAGCGTATGGATTCTAGGAGATGATCATGAAAAATATTAATAACAAAATTTACAGTCAGTTATTTAAGTTAAGTAGCATAGGCATGATGTTATTAACCATTGGTTATAGCCTGCCAACAACAGCCGCGGACTATCCTGAAGCAGGAAATTTTTCTAACGGCTCTAAAGTGTGGGCAGAGAATTGTAACCGATGCCATAACATGCGTGGACCTAAGGAATTAAAAGATGATCAGTGGATATCGACCGCCTTTCATATGCGTCTACGTGCAGGTTTAACGGGTCAGGAAACAAGAGATATAATTACGTTCCTGCAAGCTTCAAATACTAAAACTGTTGCTTCAGGTTCAACACAGGTTTCCGCAGTGATCAGTAAAGGGGGGACAGGTAAAGAGACCTATGAAAAAACCTGTATAGCCTGCCATGCTGGAGATGGTAAAGGGGCCTTCCCGGGGACGCCAGATTTTACCAGCAGTGATGGTGTGTTATCAAAATCAGATAGTGTGTTAATGGATCATATTATCAATGGTTTTCAGAGCGAAGGTTCACCAATGGCAATGCCACCGAAAGGCGGAAATCCAAATTTGAGCGAAACCGATGTGAGTAATGTTTTGGGCCATATACGCAAAGTATTTAGTCGATAATTGATGACAGACTTCTGACAATCAAAACAGGGACGTTTTAATTTGTCGGGTTTGAAAAAGTAAAAAAAAGATTTGCATGGAATGCGTAGCCTGTGCATAGGGCACAGGGAGTAAGGCAGGGAGAGGAGTGTAGATAAATGAGTAAACTAACAACCACAAGAGGTGATTATGATGAAAACTATATCTAAAATACAGTTAATGTCTGTTTTAGTGCTAGCAGGTACTCTTTTGATTTCAGCTAGTAGCTTTGCTAAAGATTTCCCAATGCAGGCAAAACTTCAAAAGTGTGAAATGGCATTTGAAAAAATGCAAAGTGGAAAAATGTCTCAGGCAGAAGCCTGGAAAGCACGTAAACAGCACAAGCTACTGGTCAGGGAAATTCTCGCTAACCTCAATAAACGTAATGCTGAAGTTTCTACTGTAACAGGTGAAGAATTGTCTGGTGTGGAAATATTAAATAACTTCAAAGTTATGGGGCGTTTGCTGGCCATGCTGGCAGCCGAGCATCCATCTGATACTGACGACTGGGGTTATACTCTGGAATAATATGGAGTTGCCTTTCTGGCTGTGGTTAATTAAACACAGCCAGTAATGGCTTAGGTGATGAGGGGAGAGGATATTAACTATTAATTAAATATAATCATTATAAGAGGTGAGCTTATGGAAATTTTATTATTAGCTACAAAAAGTTGCAGTCACTGTAAGAATTTTTCTCGAGAGCTGAAAGATATTGGTATTCATCATGAGGTTCTTTATTGTGAAGATGAGCCTGAACTGGTGAAAAAATATGAGATACGACATTCACCTAATCTAATTGTGAATAATGAGGTTGTTTTTAGAGAGCAACCTACTGAAGGTGAATTAAAGAAGTATTTTAAATATTAATGAATACGTACCATTATTATGAACGGGTAATGAGTTATTGATTAACTCAGGCTATTATTGTAACTAGTGCGGTATTTTATTCATTATTAGGAGTAAATACTAGTAAATTTGCGCAGTAATATCGAAAAGAAAAAGTTTGGGATGCTTACTTAGTGCAGAAGAACACCATGATTTAAATGGGAAGAAGGATTCGAACTGTTAAGCCAGGGTTATTGTCTTCAAGGGTGATTCTGCCTTTGTGTAGGGATACAATGGCATTAACCAGGCTTAATCCTAATCCATTACCTTTATGGTCGCGGTGTTTTTCAGAGCGATAGAATAACTCAAAGACTTTGGTCTTTTCATTATCAGTTATCCCGATTCCATTATCGCTTATCGTTATCTCAAGTAATTTTTTACTATTTTCAACTACTAAGTTAGATTTAACGATAATATCTGTTCCTCCAGGGGAATATTTAATGGCATTATCTAATATATTTGCAATAATCTGGAATAGCATGTCCCGATCACCGTTGAATTGAATATTTTCTGGTGAAAATAACTGGATATTAACATGATTTTTAGCCGCGACTGGATCATAAAAACTTATAGCGTCTTCTAAAAGGCTATTAATAAATATGCTAGAAAAATACCCCTTTTGTGATCCGCTTTCAACATTGTTAATACGAAGTAGTGCATTAAAAGTAGATAAAATACTATCAGTTTCAGCAATAGCACTATCTATATTATCTTTATTCTTATCTTTTGAATCACTTTGTATTATCTCAAGCTGACTACGTAATCGCGTAAGAGGAGTGCGAAGATCATGGGCTATATTATTTGAGATGTTCTTTATACCTGTCATAAGGTTCTGAATTTGATCAAGCATCAGATTGATGTTGTCTGAAAGCAAATCATATTCGTCATCAGCACCTTTTGAAGGTATTCTTATGGAAAGATCTCCTTCGCGTATTTCACGTATGGTCTGATTAATTACATTGATTTTTTTGACCGTTGTAATACTAATAATAATACCACCAACAGCACCGAGTAAAAGAACAATAGCAATACCGGTTAATAAACTATTAAAAATCATGTGTTCTTGCTGGTGTGCTGAATCGATATCCAATCCATTTATTAAGGTCAGTTGATCTGAGAGAGGCGTGACAAGAATTCGCGCAGAGTGCTCTTGTTGATTAGCATTCTGCGTTAGATTTCTTAATTTTAGAATATGCCACCCTTCTTTTAACCCGGTGGGTATTTTTGAAATGTTACCTGTCAATATGTTATTGTTTTTGTCATATAACAAATAAATTGAATCATATGAATATTGATTCTGTCTTCCACTAATGGCATCAAGTAGAGAATTGTAGCCTTCAGCTTTATATAGTGCTTGCAGGCTTTGGTTATCATATTCGATATGATGATCAAGTTGTTTGAAAATATAACTTACCGTGGACCAGTAGATAAAACTCAGCAGAACAATCGAGGAAATTAGAAATAGAGCTAGATATAAGAATACTAATTTTAATATTGAATTATGAGTTGATTTTTTCAGGCGGGCGAATAACATAACCTGTTCCACGTATGGTATGAATAAGTGCATTGTTGAAAGGTTTATCAATTTTTTTGCGTAATCGACTCATATGAACATCAATCACATTGGTTTGTGGGTCAAAATTGTAATCCCATACGTGTTCAAACAACATAGTGCGTGATACGACTTGTTCAGCATGGCGCATCAGGTATTCTAATAACCGGTATTCAGTCGCTAATAAGTCGATACTCTGGTCTGCACGGCTAACTTTGTGCGTCAATAAATCAAGTACCAGATCAGCAATAACAAGTTCTGTGATGTGGGGTTCTGCATACTGACGTTTTCCAAGGATTTCAATACGAACTAAAAGCTCTGAGAATGCAAAGGGCTTGACCAGATAGTCATCAGCGCCACTTTGAAGACCTTCGACTCTTTGCTCCACATCTGCCAGTGCGCTCAGAATAAGTATTGAGGTTTTAATATTAGAAGCTCTTAATGTTCGTATTATGGCCAAACCATCAACATTTGGCAGCATTCTGTCAATGATCATTACATCATACGGTTCAGTCGTCGCCAGGAACAATCCATCTTTTCCATCAGACTGATGATCGACAACATGATTGTTTTCGTTAAGCCCCTTAATAATAAAATCAGCTACGCTCTGGTCATCTTCAATTAGTAGTATTCGCATCTTTATATAGTGTTCGAAAGTTTAAGCGTTCATTTTACAGTTTAAATCATGAAATTAGTAAGCATAAATAACATTAAATATATTTAATGTACATGCAAGGCCGCTGTCATTCTACTAAGAGTAGCATACAGCAAGAACTAAAAATAAAGTTGTTTATTTAAATTCAGGTGCTTTCTATGTCTATGGACTCAGTAAATACAATATCAACGGCTGTTATAAGTATTGGCTTACTCGTATCAAGTCAAATTTTAATGGCTGATAATAATATAAATAATATTTCAGTACTGACGATGGAAAAAGTTGAACGCCTCGCGCTTGAAAATGAGCCAGGGATTACAAGTCAAGACTGGCAGGTCCGTTCGTTGACAGAAAATGCTATTGCTGAAAGTCAGTTACCCGATCCAAAAATGCAGATAGGTTTAATTAATGTCCCTACTGATACATATGACTTTGATCAGGAAAATATGACTCAATTTAAATTTGGCGTCAGTCAGCAATTTCCGGCGGGTAATATGCTTGATGTGAAACAACAGAAAATAGAAAAGCAGGCACTAACGATACGTGATAAAAAAGAACAGCGAAAATTAACCATTTTAAAAACCGTAAGACTGACGTATCTTGAAATATACTACTTAGAACAGGCGAAGATAACTATTTTAGAAAATAAGAAATTATTTTCACAATTAACTGAAATTGTTAAATCCCTGTATTCGGTAGGAAAAAACAATCAACAAGACTTAATACATTCTCAGCTCGAACTTAGCCGGCTAGATGACCGCATCGTAAAAGTTGATAAAAATTTAAAATCACAACGTTATAATTTAGCTCGCTGGATTGGTGTTGAAAACAGTAAACTGGCCTTAACTACTGTATTACCAGAATGGACAAACGCAGATATCAGTGAATCTGTCTACCAGAATGAAGGTGCATTGGTAGAGCAATTAATTAAACATCCCCTTATTAAAGAAATGGATCATAAAATTGAAGTGAGTCGGCAGGATGTCGCGTTGATTAAAGAAAGTTACAAGCCTGGGTGGAGACTAAATGTAAGTTACAGCTACCGTGAAGATCGTCCTGATGGAATTGAACGAGCTGATTTTATATCGCTAGGAGCCTCAGTCGATTTACCCATATTTTCTGGAAAACGTCAGGACAAAAAATTATTATCTAAAGAATATATATATCAAAGCTTAAAAGATAAGCGTATAGAAATTTTAAGGGAAATAATGTCATCTTTACAGCAGGAATATTCTAATAAAAATCAAATAATAAAACGCAATCAGCTTTATCAGTCATTGCTTCTGCCACAGGCAAAACAACAGGCAGAGGCTGCCTTATTGGCTTATCAATCGGACAGAGGTGATTTTGCAGATGTTATGCGTGCGCATATTGATAACTTAAACGCTTTATTAGATAACAAGCGAATCACGATAGATTTATTAAAGACCAAATCAAAAATTTTATATTTCACTTCATCATTTTCTAATGAGGGTTAAGGGATGAATAAATTAGCATTACCTGCAGTTACATTTTTAATTATTGGTTTAATTATCGGCCATTTTAGTCAATCATTATTTGAGAATGATGAGTTGACAGGCGTAAGTTCGGATAGTGGTGAAAAGCAACCCCTTTACTGGGTTGCGCCTATGGATCCTGCGTATCGCCGAGATAAACCCGGAAAATCGCCAATGGGTATGGATCTGGTGCCGTTTTATGGTGCAGACACCTCTGGCGATAATGAAGGCGTTGTAAAAATATCACCCATTGTTGAAAATAATCTGGGTGTGCGCACAGCAAACGTTGGAAAAGGTCAGCTGGATTTAAAAATTAATACGGTAGGTTATGTTACTTTTGATGAAGATAAGTTATCACATGTGCATACTCGAGTTGATGGCTGGATAGAACAAATGGCTGTTAAGGCTGTGGGGAATGAAGTATCAAAGGGGCAAAAATTATTTGATGTATATAGCCCAACACTTGTTAACGCACAGGAAGAGTATGTTAGTGCAATAAAAAGTGGAAATCGTGTTTTAGTATCTGCTTCAAAGGAACGCTTAATATCGCTAGGTGTTACAGCTAATCAAATTAAAAAACTTAATAAAAGCAGACAAGTTCAGCAAACTATTGCATTTTATGCAAAACACGATGGTTTTATAAGTAAACTCAATGTACGCGAAGGTATGTTTGTTAAACCTGCTACTGAAATAATGAGTATTGGGCAACTGGATACTGTATGGGTTATCGCTGAGGTATTTGAACGACAAAGTGGCTGGGTTAAAAAGGGGCAGAAAGTAAAGATGACCCTGGAAGCTTTTCCCCGTAAAACGTGGAATGGTAAAGTGGATTACATTTATCCAATACTGGATAATAAAACACGTACATTGCGTGTACGTGTGCGATTTGAAAATGCCGAGCATTATCTAAAACCTAACATGTTTGCAACGCTGTCTATTATCAGTGATTACAAAAAAGACACTTTGTTTATCAAACGCGAATCCATAATCCGCAATGGTCAGATGCAACGAATTGTAAAAGCCCTGGGTAATGGGCGTTATAAGTCTGTGGTTATCCAGACGGGTATTGAAAGCGGTGAGTTTATTGAGGTTTTAAATGGTATTGAAGAGAATGATTTAATTGTGACTTCCGCTCAATTTTTAATTGATTCTGAGTCAAGTTTAACCGCTTCTTTTGATCGTATGGTCATGACAGATGAAAGCGGAAATATGGATAATAATGGCCAGGTATGGGTGACTGGGTCTATTGTAGATATTATGCCTGATCACAATATGTTAACTGTCAAGCATGATCCTATTGGCGAATGGAGCCAGCCCGGCATGATTATGGATTTGTTTGTTAATAAATCTATAGACATGGGTTCTTTTATCAAAGGACAAAAACTGCGTTTTTTGATCAAAGATCATAATGATGGTGCAACAGAAATTATTCAGATAGAGACGCAAACTGATGTGTCTGCAGATGATTTAAAAAAGAATAATCAGGCATGGTTAGAAGGCGCTATTATTGGTGTTATGGCAGGCCATAATATGCTGACGATAGAGCATGGCCCGGTGGATGTATGGGATTGGCCTGCAATGACCATGGATTTTCCTGTTACCAGCGGTATAGATCTCGACAAATTTAAAGTACAACAAAAAATTCGTTTTTTGGTTGAAAAGCATCAGGATGATTCTCTTGAAATAATTGAAATAAATATGCAGGGAGCTAAATAATGATCGCTTCTGTTATTGACTGGTCTATTCGTAATCGTTTTTTTGTATTACTGGCAACCTTTATATTGTTTGCTGCAGGTGTGTATTCTGTAAAAGAAACCCCGATCGATGCTATACCAGATTTATCTGATGTACAGGTTATTGTAAAAACATCTTACCCGGGACAGGCACCACAGGTCGTTGAAGATCAGGTGACGTATCCTTTAACTACGGCGATGTTGTCTGTACCCAAAGCGGTCACTGTTCGAGGTTATTCTTTCTTCGGTGATTCTTATGTTTACATCATTTTTGAAGAAGGTACGGATTTATACTGGGCACGCTCACGAGTACTTGAATACTTAAGTCAGGTTGCGTCATCTTTGCCCAGTGAGGCTAAATCACAATTAGGGCCAGATGCAACCGGTGTTGGTTGGGTGTATTCCTATGCACTGGTTGATAAAACGGGTAAACATGATATTTCTGAATTGCGTAGCCTGCAGGACTGGTTCTTAAAATATGAACTACAGACTGTAGCTGGCGTTTCTGAAGTTGCTACGGTAGGAGGCATGGTAAAACAATATCAAATCGTGGTTGATCCAGAAAAACTGCGCGCTTATGGATTAACCCTGAATCATATAAAAATGGCCATTAAAAATGGTAATCAGGAATCAGGGGCTTCTGTTATTGAAATGGGAGAGGCTGAGTATATGATTCGCGCATCGGGTTATATACAAAAGATCGAAGATATAAAAAAAATACCTTTAGGACTTAATGATAGTGGCACGCCATTACAAATTAAAGATATAGCCGATGTGATTATCGGCCCGCAAATGCGACGTGGTATTGCAGAATTAAATGGTGAAGGAGATGTGGTTGGTGCATATGTTGTTATGCGCTTTGGTGAGAATGCTCTAAAAACGATTGATCTGGTTAAAAATAAACTGGATGAATTAAAAGCAGGTTTACCAGAAGGCGTAGAAATAGTAACAACCTATGATCGTTCGACACTGATCAATCATGCGGTCGATAATTTATATGAAAAACTGGTTGAGGAATTTATTGTTGTTGCCATTATTTGTGCACTCTTCCTTTTTCATTTTCGCTCATCACTGGTGGTTATTTTCAGTTTACCCATAGGAATATTAGGTGCTTTTGTCATCATGCATCTACAGGGGCTTAATGCCAATATCATGTCATTAGGCGGTATTGCAATCGCTATTGGTGCCATGGTGGATGGTGCGATCGTCATGATTGAAAATGTGCATAAGCATATTGAAAAAACACCCTTAACAGATAGTAATCGATGGCAGGTCATTGCTGAAGCCTCAAAAGAAGTGGGGCCACCTTTGTTTTTCTCCTTACTCATTATTACAATGAGTTTCTTACCGGTGTTTTCTCTAGAGGCACAAGAAGGAAAACTCTTTGCACCATTAGCGTTTACCAAATCGTATGCGATGGCTTTCGCAGCCGGTTTATCTATAACACTGGTCCCGGTATTAATGGGGTATTTTGTCCGTGGTAATATTCGTCCAGAACATAAAAACCCACTCAATCGTTTAATTACGGCTGCTTATAGCCCTGTTATACAGCGTGTACTGACATACCCCAAAACCATGATTGCTCTAACATTTGTTGTCATGATTATTGGTTTATGGCCAGCATCTCAACTGGGTAGTGAGTTTATGCCTCCATTAGACGAGGGCGATTTGATGTATATGCCTACAACCTATCCAGGGATATCCATTGGTAAAGCACGTGAGTTATTACAACAAACCGATAAATTAATTAAAACCATTCCTGAAGTAATAACGGTATTTGGTAAAATTGGTCGTGCAGAAACGGCTACAGATCCCGCGCCTTTAACCATGATCGAAACAGTCATTCAATTAAAACCGCGTAGTGAATGGCGCCCTGGAGTGACTTCAAGTAGTTTGCGAAAAGAGCTGGACTCGCTGGTTAAATTTCCTGGTTTGACCAATGCCTGGGTAATGCCGATTAAAACCCGAATTGATATGTTGGCTACGGGTATTAAAACCCCGGTAGGTATAAAAGTCGCCGGGCAGGATTTGAAGGAAATTGAAAAAATTGGAAAACGTCTGGAGCAGGTATTAAAAAATGTTGAAGGAACCGCTTCAGTCTATTCAGAGCGTGTCGCAGGCGGTCGTTATATTAAAATTGATATTGATCGTGATAAAGCAGCTCGATATGGTTTAAATATTTCTGATGTGCAACAGGTGATTCGAACGGCTATTGGCGGAATGAATGTGACGCAATCGATTGAAGGCCTTGAGCGTTACCCGGTTAATATTCGTTATCCACAAGCCTATAGAGACTCGGTTGAAAATATCCGCTTACTACCCCTGGTAACAAAAACGAATAAGCGTATTGCATTAGCCGATGTGGCAAACATTCAGGTCGAAGATGGACCCCCTGCCATTAAAAGTGAAAATGCCCGGCTTAATGGCTGGACACTGGTTGATATAGAAGGTCGCGATCTGGGGTCCTATGTAGAAGAAGCGCAGAAAGTCGTTGCCGAATCTGTTGAACTACCTGCAGGCTATTCGATTGCCTGGTCTGGTCAGTACGAATATATGGTCCGTGCAAAGGAACGACTTCAAGTCGTAGTGCCCTTAACATTGGCCATCATTATGCTGTTACTGTATTTAAATTTTCGCAATGTAATAGAAGTTCTTATTATTATGGGAACCTTACCCTTTGCGTTAATTGGTGGTATCTGGCTGATGTACTTATTAAATTACGACATGTCAGTTGCTGTTGGTGTTGGCTTTATTGCACTTGCAGGTGTCACGGTTGAAATTGGTGTATTGATGCTAGTTTATCTCAACCAGTCCTATCAAATAACCTGTGAAAAAGTACAACATGAGAAAAGAACACTTACCAAAGCTGACATCAAGCAAGCCGTATTACAAGGTGCAGGGCAGCGGGTACGTCCCATTATGATGACCGTCGCTGCCATAATAGTTGGCCTGATTCCTATTATGTTTGGAGAGGGAACAGGTTCAGAAGTGATGCAACGCATTGCCGGCCCTATGATTGGTGGCATGCTGAGTTCCGTTATTTTAACTTTACTGGTGATTCCAGTGATATTCATGTTATGGAAATCATTTTCCATTAAAACCAACCCTTGAGAGATATTCTTATGAAAACAAAACTACTTGTCAGCCTTGTTGCTGCAACCTTATCTATGAGCGCATTTGCCAGCGGTGATCATCATTCAAACCATGCTCATAACGACACGGGAATGCAACAGCAACATCAATATGCTGCAGGTCAGCCGGGTAAACTTTCCGATGTGGGTCGGGTTATTAAAATAAGTGCTATGGATAATATGCGCTACGATCAGAACAGCATAAATGTAAGAGCAGGTGAAACTATTCGTTTTATCGTGACTAATGCAGGAAAACTCCGACATGAGTTTTCAATCGGCGATTCTGAAGAGCAAATAAAACATGCAAAAATGATGAAAGCGATGCCAAATATGCAACACAAGGACCCTAATACTGTCTCACTAGCGCCAGCTGAAACCGGTGAAATTATCTGGAAATTCTCTGAATCATCAGATATAGAAATAGCCTGTCATGTAGCGGGACATTATGAAGCAGGAATGAAAGCGGATGTCAGGGTTATAAGATAGGTGAGTTTTCGCCCCCTTGAATGGGGGCGTTTTTTAAATAATATTGGTGATTGACTATGACGAATAATATGTCATTCAATAAAGAAATAATCATGATGAGTATTAATGTTTTTATCATGAGAATGATTTAATCAATTCTATTCACCGAATATAGATAGTCTGACAGAAGAAGTATCACGGACATTGTCGTCATTAGCTATCAATATAACACATGGTGATGGGCATAGCTGTTGTACTTAATAAATGACATTTCAGATTAACAACAGGAGTATTTATAATGTCATCCGGTAAAAAAAATCAGCATAAGAACAGAAGTCATTCTATCACAAAGAGTGAAATGAAGGATTATTCTTATATACCTTATTTACTTGTAGTCATTGCATTTACTATTTTAATTATTTATTTTTCACTATTTCATAAAATTGATGATAGCGAAGAAGGCATAGTAACGGTTTATAAATCACCAACCTGTGACTGCTGCAATAAATGGATTGAACATTTACAAAGTAATGGATTAAAAGTGAAGGCGATTAATGAAATTAATATGAATAAGATAAAAACAGATAAAGGTGTGCCAGCACAATTGAGATCATGTCATACAGCGGTCATTAATGGATATGTGGTTGAAGGACACGTGTCCGCTGATGATATTTTGAAGTTACTGAGTGAAAAACGTAAGGTGACTGGGTTATCAGTACCACAGATGCCGATGGGTTCTCCTGGCATGGAAGGCAGCCGTAAAGATCCTTATAAGGTATATGAATTTGATCAGAAGGGTAATTATGAGGTTGTTAATCAGTATTAATCTACAGTAAATCAATGTTATTTTATGTGTACATGCTTTATGTAAGAGTCATAATTTAGCCGCAGTCCTTTGTTTGTAATATACCTGATTTTATTGGTTATTTTTTTTTGTTAATTTTTTCTGCTTAATTTCTCCATGTCTCTCGCCCAGCGTATTGATTTTTTGTGTATTTTTTCTTCTGCAACTGGATTTAGTATTTAAGGTGCTATTAATTAAAGTATAAATTAGCCACAAAACCAATGTAAAAAATAGGCTCCAAAAAATCCACATCGCGACAGATTCCATACCAAATTCGTCCCCAATCATGTTCATTCTCCTTAAGAGGTTTATGCCCAGTGCAAGTACAAAAAACTGTTTAAATTTAAACCCAGTATGACATAACAGATGTTTATTCCCGCTTACACAAAGATTAAATATATTTAATCTTTGTGTAAGCGTTGAGATATGTAGTGTTGTATATACTTTAACTATATTTTATGAATACGTTTTGATCTCACTTTACTAATTCTTAAAAGAGATATGGCTAATGAATAAACAAGCATTAAAAGATCCGGTGTGTGGCATGGATGTAATGGATAATTCCATTTACCGTGCAGGTTATGATTTTGAACATTACTATTTTTGCAGTGAATTTTGCCAACATAAATTTATAGCCTCGCCTGAGCGATATACCCACAAACATGATGACCCGCAACAGGGCGAAACGGTCCTCGAAAGTACAACAATGTACACCTGTCCAATGCATCCAGACGTCCAACAAGTAGGATCAGGAAATTGCCCTAAATGTGGCATGGCGTTGGAGCCCATGAAGGGGGCAGCTGCAATAACAAAAACTGAATATACCTGCCCCATGCATCCTGAAATTGTGCAGGATCACCCCGGAACCTGCCCCAAGTGCGGTATGGCACTGGAAGCGATGACAGTAAGCGCCGAAGAAGATAATGAAGAGCTTATCGATATGAGTCGGCGTTTCTGGGTTTCCTCACTACTGGCAATTCCGGTGTTTATCCTGGCGATGATTGCGGACCTGATGCCCTCGTTATTACCCGCAGAGCTGCCAATGAAAACAGTTCAGTGGATAGAATTCAGTCTTGCTACACCCGTAGTGCTCTGGGGTGGCTGGCCCTTTTATGTGCGCGGTGTGCAATCAATTATCAGCCGTAATTTGAATATGTTTACGTTGATTGGCCTGGGTGTTTCGGTCGCGTGGGTATTTAGTGTTGTCGCTCTGTTATTCCCTGATATTTTTCCCTCTACCATGATCCATAAAGGCGGTACGGTTTCAGTCTATTTTGAAGCCGCTGCGGTCATTACTGCACTGGTTTTACTGGGTCAGGTACTTGAGTTACGTGCTCGTTCACGCACCAATGCGGCGATTCAGATGTTACTGGGTCTTGCGCCCAATACGGCACGTGTTGTTTATGAAGATGGTTCAGAAAAAGACATTCCATTGGAACAGGTGCAGGTGGGGGATGTCTTGCGTATACGCCCGGGTGAAAAAATTCCGGTCGATGGCATCGTTACAGATGGAGACAGCAATGTCGATGAATCTATGGTCACAGGTGAGCCTTTGCCGGTGGAAAAAATGCAGGGTGAAAAATTAATTGGTGCGACGGTAAACGGCACTGGCAGTTTACTGATGAGAGCTGAAAAAATTGGCGCTGATACCCTGTTATCACAAATCATCAATATGGTGGCCGAGGCTCAGCGTTCCCGTGCGCCGATTCAGAAAATGGCCGATATGGTCGCGGGTATATTTGTACCAATAGTGGTATTGATTGCGGTTTCTTCTGCTCTTATTTGGGGTATCTGGGGACCTGAACCCAGACTGGCGTATGCCATAGTTAATGCCGTCGCGGTACTGATTATTGCCTGTCCCTGTGCACTGGGATTGGCAACACCTATATCTATTATGGTGGGTACTGGTCGTGGTGCATTGGAAGGTGTATTGATTAAAAATGCCGAAGCGCTGGAAATCATGGAAAAGGTCGATACTCTGGTGGTCGATAAAACCGGTACGCTGACTGAAGGCAAACCTAAACTGGTTTCGGTGATCGCTACTGGTACGTTTAATGGACAACAAATTCTGACACTGGTTGCAAGTCTGGAACGTGCATCTGAGCATCCTCTGGCAGAAGCTATCGTTCAGGGAGCAGAAGAAAGAGGTGTTAAGTTTGTTCAGGTAGAAAACTTTCAGTCAATTACCGGTAAAGGGGTAACGGGTGATGTTGACGGGTATAAAGTTGCGCTGGGCAATGTAAAATTATTGCAAAGCAAGGGTATAGATATAGAAGATTTGCCCAGCCAGGCGGACAAACATCGCGCCGAAGGCCAAACCGTTATGCTGGTTGCTATTGATGGTATGGCCGCCGGTTTAATTGGTGTAGCCGATCCGGTGAAAAAAACAACGCCGCAAGCGATTGCAGATTTGCATGCTGAAGGCATAAACGTTGTGATGCTGACCGGTGATAGTAAAACTACCGCGTTGGCTGTTGCAGCAACACTGAATATAGATCAGGTACATGCAGAAGTTTTGCCAGAACAAAAAGCTGAGGTGATTAAAAAATTACAGGCTAAAGGGTATGTAGTGGCCATGGCGGGTGATGGCATCAACGATGCCCCGGCACTAGCTCAGGCGCAGGTGGGTATCGCTATGGGTACAGGTACTGATGTCGCGATGGAAAGTGCTAGTGTGACTTTAGTGAAAGGCGATCTAACTGGCATCGTTCGAGCCAGGCGACTGAGTCGTGCGACGATGCGTAATATTCGCCAAAATCTATTTTTTGCTTTCATTTACAACTCTGCCGGCGTACCCATAGCGGCGGGTGTTTTATATCCTTTTTTTGGTATTCTTTTATCACCGATTATTGCGGCGGCGGCAATGAGTTTTAGTTCAGTGTCGGTGATTACAAATGCACTGCGTTTACGCAAGGCAAAACTTTAATCAGGTTTAGAGGAGAGTAGTTATGTTAGATCACAATGATGCAATGTTTTTTGGTGGAGGGTTTATGTGGTTATTCTGGATCGGACTGGTTGTCATTATCGCATTAGTGGTAAAAAGTTTAAGTGCTACAGGGAAGCCAGGAGCCGTTACTGGTGATAAAAGTCCACTTGAAATACTAAAAGAGCGTTATGCACGTGGTGAAATCGATGAATCTGAATATGAGCGCAGACGTGAAGAGATTGAAAGTTAAGGCAGGCTGATATGACTATTGAAATTCATAGCAGAGTATTGATTATGATATGGCTTTTATTATTGGCAGGTTTCGTCGAGGCTGAAGAGTTAAGTGCAGATCAGATATACATACAAACCTGCATTGTCTGTCATGGTGACGACGGCAGTGGAAATATGCCGGGCGTCCCTGATCTTGCAGACAATAAAAATCTGATGATTGAAGAAAATTCAGTCATTGTAAAAAGAATGAAGTCAGGCATATTAACACCCGGAAATTTGAGCATGCCAGCTAAAGGTGGCAACCCTGAACTGACAGATAAAGAATTATTGAGTGTACTGGTATATGTAAAAAAATTATTGCAAGAGTGAGTTTTTGCACCCTAATTCAGCAACCTTAAAGACTATTTATTAATAAATAAGAACGAGGAGATGAAAGTGAAAAAAATTACATCAATCGTGTTGGTTATTTCTTTAAGTTTGTTTTTTATCAGGCTGTCATTCGCATCGCCCACCGTATACATCCCACTGGGTTCAGCTAATCAGATTATTGCAGTGGATGCTGCCACCAGCAAAATTACGGCTACCTATACGGGCGTAGAAAATCCTCATGGACTTGTTGCAACACCTGATGGTGAATATCTAATTGCAGGAAGTCTGAAAGAAACACCATTAAAACCTGGTCAGGCAAAAGATAAACCTAACAGTCTGCTGTATCTTATACATCCTGAGCATGGACATGTCATGCAAACCATTCCTGTTGCTGGCTGGACACATCATCAGGCGATTACACCAGATGGTCGATATGTCATTTCAACACATGCTACACGCGGTTATGTCAGTGTCGTTGATCTTCAAAGCAGCCAGGTAATCAAAGTCATTAAGACAGGCAATAGCCCTAACTACACCCTGGTTACAAAAAATGGCCAGGTTGCTTATGTAAGTAATAGTGCAAGCAGTTCGATTAGTGAAATCGATATAAAAAACTGGCAGGTAATACGCACTTTAGATGCTGGCCCTTCACCTGAACACATGGCATTTTCAAAAGATGAGAAAGTTATTTATGTTGCTAACCCACGTGCAGGTAAAGCCTCCGCTGTTTCAGTGGAAAGTGGGAAAGTTATTGAGCAATTTGATATAGGCAAAAGTGTGCATGGCTTAGATATCAGTGATGATGGAAAGACCCTTTTTATTAGTAGCAAAAAAGATGACAAGCTGGTTGCGGTGAATATCTCGACAGGTGCTAAGCGTGAAATTAAATTATCACCTGCACCTTATCACCTTAATACCATTTATGGCACTGGAAAGGTGTATGTGTCCAGTCGCAAAAAGGCCTTAATCTGGGTCATCGACCAGCAAACTTTAAACGTTCTAGACACTATTGAATTACCTGCAGGTGAAGCTCATCAAATGACTATTGTCGAATGATTTTTCACTGAAAATAGATTAACAGGAGGCATTATGAATTACCGTAAAATTACCGCAATTATCCAGCCATTAAAACTGGAAGCTGTTGAGGAAAAACTCAAGAACCTATGTGTCCCTGGCATCAGTGTTACTAAAGTGCAGGGATATGGAGAGGCTCGTAATTATTTTAATAGTGAATGGACATCGGCCTATGTGCGCATCGAAATATTTATTGAATCGAGCAGAGCACAGGAAGTGGCGCAGGGAATAATAGACGCTGCACATACGGGTAATGAAGATGATGGCATTGTTGCTATTTTGCCAGTGGAATCTCTGTATCGAATTCACACAAAAGAACAGATGGAAACAAACTAACAGGATACTTTAACTATCTACTTGAAACATTGTTAACACAAATATGTTGCGAAGATAGAGTAGCATTAGGAGAGGATGATGTCAGAAGAATATGCATATGGTATGTGGGTGGTGGTGGCTTTCAATATCGGCCTGTTTCTGTTTTTCTTTCTCAGTTTCCTGCCACCAAAGGGGAAACTGGAATGGCGCAACATGGGACTGGTCACGGCCTTTCTGGTGGCTCTGTTCAGTGAAATGTACGGTTTCCCGTTAACAATTTATCTGCTTACGGGCTGGTTGGGAGATGCATACCCTGTGCTGCAGCCATTCAGTCACAAGCTGGGACATTTATGGGTTGTTGTATTCGGCGGTTCGGATCTTGCCTGGATGCTGGTGATGGCCGCCAGTCTGGCGTTGATGCTGGCCGGTTATGTGCTGCTGTCCAAAGGTTGGCGGCAGGTACATGCTGCCCGGGGGGGTATGGTTAGCGATGGTGTCTATGCTTTCGTCCGCCATCCTCAGTATACAGGCTTGTTTCTGGTAATTGCTGGGTTTCTGGTACAGTGGCCGACGTTGCTCACTGTGCTGATGGCACCGGTTTTATTTTACGCCTATGTCAGACTGGCGAGATCGGAAGAGCAATATATGCTCACGCAATTCGGCGAGGCCTATCAAAATTACCTGTCCAGCCTGCCGGCTTTTTTTCCACCTCTACAACAATGGCGAGATTTTTTTACTGCTGAGGTGATACTTGAGGACGATTCCCTTTCCAGTCGATAAAAGGCTTAACTTATAGGAGTTAGTTATGGAAGGTTTATTATCATTTTTGTTTTTTGCGGCTGTGTTTTATTTAATGATGCGCTTTGGTTGTGGTGCCCATATGACCCATGGCAGTCACAATCATCAAGCGCATGGCGATGAATCAGCGAAGAAAAATACCGACCCAGTGTGCGGTATGCCGGTAGATGCTGAACAGGGTTACGGCAAAATGCATGAAGGCCGGTTATATCGTTTTTGTTCCCGGGATTGCATGGATACGTTCGAGGCAGAGCCGGATAAATTTATAAAAGGAGACGAGTCATGAATCCACGTATGTCCCTGATAGCCGTCGGTCATGCCACCAGTCTGCTGTTGATGATCAGTTTCATTCTGTGTGTTGGTTTCGACTTTTTGTTGCCGGACTATGCCATGTACCAGGCCTGGCAGAAACTGCTGCCCGGATTTGAATGGATTAGCTTGAAAAGTTTTTTACTGGGTCTGATTGAGAGCTATGGTTATGGTTGGTATATCGCGCTAATCTGGGTGCCGATTTATAATTTTGTCGTCAGTCGCAAGTCAGTAGAAAAACATCGGTAATGGCATGTTTGATACGTTTGTATATTATTCTGCGAGGTTATAACTCATGTTTTTTTATATTCAAGGACCCAATAAGCATGATCTGATGCCACTGGAGAGAATATTTGATCGACGCGAGATTAAGAAAACTGCAGCAATTAATCCGAGTAAGGTAATTGAAACAAACGGGGAAATTGATGCAGAACAGCGTCATCAAACGGCACAGAAACACCCACAGTCATTAGTTGCAGAAGATGCTTACCAAGCAATTGATAAGTTGCCTGTGGATGGGCCTGCACTTTTTGCTTATCAGATTATGACCACACCTGTGGTGACATTGACTTCATCAATGACCATTGAGCAGGCATTAAAACACTTCCAGACAAAACGTCTGCGTCACCTGCCGGTTGTTTCATCTGCAGGCAAAGTGACCGGTATAGTTTCAGATCGGGATATATTGCACTACATGGCGGGGTTCTATGACAGTGACCAAAAGAACCCGGCACCACACAAGTTGGGTGATAAAGTTGAACAGTTAATGCAATCACCCGTGTTGACGGCTAGCCAGCAAACAGATGTGCGCTATATAGCACGCCTGTTTGTTGAGCGGCGCGTAGGAGCTATGCCCATTGTTAATGATGGAGAATTAAAAGGCATCATAACAAGAAGCGATATATTGCATGCGGTGATGAGTCATTATGAGTTAGAGCTATGGATATAATATCGGTACATAATACGACAGGCGCAGCTAAGCAATGACAATGCATAACCATAAATTAAACAGGTGGAACACGAAAAAATAATCATGACTGACTATCATAAACAACTTCGAACCGGTGTCGTACTTAGCTCTGGCGGTGTCAGAGGTGTTTATGCACATACCGGTTTTTTGCTTGCATTACAGCAGATGGGAATAAAGGTGCAGGCTATTGCCGGTTGCAGTGCGGGGGCGGTTGTCGGCGGAGTTTATGCCAGTGGTAGTCATTTACAGGATTGGGCCAAAGAAGTGCTAACCCTGAAAACTCGCCAGTTTTGGGCTCCATCCTGGTTCGGTTTTTTCGGCTCATTTCTACACCAGGGGAGAGGCTATACAGGCCTGTCGACAACAAAACCGGCAATGGATTTCTGTGCACAGCAACTTCAGGCAAAAACATTTGAAAATTGTCAGATCCCTTTTTATGCGCTGGCCAAAAACCTGGCCACGGGTGACAAGACGGTGTTCAGGCAAGGGTTGCTGGCACCCCGTATAGTGGCCAGTGCGGCCATACCCCTGTTATATGAACCGGTGGAAATTGATTCACAATTTTACTGCGATGGTGCCTTGCTGGATCTTGCCCCCACCGATGCCATTTGCTGCAAACACAAACTTGATATTTTAATTGTTCACCACGTGGCACATCGCAATACTGGCAGGGTGGGTTTGCGAAAGGTGATGCAAAGACCTTGGACACTGCTGACCATTCTCAACATGCTGCTGTATCAACAAAGGCCCTGGTATCTATCTGATCAACCACTGGTTTATAGACGTTGTCCCTGTGGTTGTAATGCGATTATAGTGGTTATTGAGCCCACATTGCCGGAACTGTTTTGGCCTGTGATACAGGGAGGGATGAAGATAATGGACGCCGCCAGGCAGCAGGGGAGTCTGTTACTGGCTCGGTATATTGACAACCTGCAGCAGCAGGGTGGTTCATTGTCTGGGCTGGTCGAAGAGGTTTCGGCTGAACAGGTAAATCGGAGTAAGCGTTATTCGGCCAGTTGATTACGCTAGCGATGTATGCAGGAAGAAAAGTTAAGCAATTGCGATGGAGGGCTTGTATGAAAGAAGAAAATAATCAAAACCAGCGCTGTCCGGTGTGCCACATGATGGTTAATAAGGACAGTTTTGTACTGGAATACCTGGCTTGTGTATATGCCTTCTGTTCGCAGCAATGCCGTGATCGCTTTGAAGCCAACCCGCATTTGTATATTGGTATGCCAGGTCATCCGGCACTTAAACAACAGGGGCAAGAGCTTATCAAAAAAAGAACATTGAAATTGAATGAGCCATTAACCCTGGCCCAGTCGAGTGTTATCGTAAACGATCTGAAAAATATGATGGGTATTAAGGATCTTAGTATTGAATCAGACTGTATATACATTACATATGATTTGTTGCAGGCAACGGTTGAACAGATTGAAGTAGCCATTGAACGCTGTGGAAAAAAACTGGGTAATGGTTTGGGTGAAAAACTAAAGCGAGCATTTATACATTACCTGGAAGAAGCTGAGCTGGATAACCTTGAGCAGCCGGGACATGAACATCGGCATTGAAAATTATGTAGCTAATATATTTTGATGTTAATTAACATTATGTAAATCGGTCGAATTAAGGAAAATAATAAAAGCAAAGATTAGTCGTATTTTGTCGCAGAAAACGGGTCATTTTGCAGAAAGTAAGGTTATGGTAAACGAGGACATTACAAAAGTATCAGGTGTAGGCATAGTAAATCTGGCAGCGGCATTGTTATTACTGGATACTGGTTGGTGTACTGGCATTCCGATTTTCAGAATAATCATTTATATCATGGTAAATGACAGTACAGTAGGTAGGAAGAGCTTAGATATTTCATGTATTACGTGAGGGTTCAATTATGAATACAGTACAAATCTATATTGATGAAAAGCTTGACGTGCAACAATTTAAAAAAATGAAACAGTTACTGATGGATATAACCTATGTAGTTGATGTAGAGATCAGTAGTAATGAGCCGCATGGATTTGTTATTGAATATGAAGAGCACCACGATATGCCAGTATTAATCATTGAGACACTAAGAAGTGAGGGTTTGCATCCGGATATCATTTCTGGATGACAGATTAAACGTTCTTTGTGTATGAAAGATTCAGGAGGCTTAACAATTACCACTCATAGAGTGTCGTATCTCTGGACTGGGCAACAAACCTGTCACAATATACAGGGACGGGTAATAGACTGTGTCGGTACGGGTCAGGATGCTGAGTTCAGGCATGGCATTGCCTGGCCGACGCCACGCTTTGAGATAAGAGGCGAACTCGTTGAAGATCGGTTAACAGGACTCATGTGGACCCGCAAAACCAATTTTGCTGAATTTCCACTCAACTGGCAGGAGGCACTGGATTTTGTTCAGCACATGAATTTGCAGCAGCGATACGGATTTAGTGACTGGCGCTTGCCTAACCGGCGTGAGCTACACAGTCTGATAAGTTATCAGACGTGTAAACCCGCACTACCGACGGGTCACCCATTCACAGAAGTCTTCCAGGGCTGGTACTGGACATCGACTACTGCGGCCATTAATCCGGCTTATGCCTGGTATATCCATATGGAGGGTGCGCGCATGTTCTATGGCGGCAAAGACCAATCCTACCTGGTGTGGCCGGTACGAGCTAATGGCAATGGAATACTTCCGGTGACTGGGCAGCGGGATTGTTACAACACAGAGGGCATGTCAGTTGAGTGTTCAGGATCCGGACAGGATGGCGAGTACCAGTCTGGTGTTGCCTGGCCACAAGCACGTTTTACTGATCATGGCGATAATGTCGAGGACCATCTAACCGGTCTGTACTGGTACCGCAATGCGAATCTTACGGGTAACCCGGTCAACTGGGCCCGTGCACTAAGCACTGTGGACGAACTGAATCAGCAAGATAATACACGTCATTGGCGGCTGCCAAATATAAACGAACTCGAATCACTGGTTGATTGTGTTCACTCAAAACCAGCGTTATCGAGGCCGTTAGTGTTCGACAATGTGCAATATTTTTACTGGTCCTCCAGCACCAGCATGTATGAACCGGACTGGGCCTGGGTGCTCTATCTGGATAAAGGAGCTGTTGGTGTTGGACAAAAGAAAATACCGAACTTTTTTGTGTGGCCGGTATACAGTTGAAAACACAGGCGAGTAATTGGCAAGTAATTTGCCGTTTGGGAGAGCGGCCTGGCAGAAAAACTCAATCGTGCTTTTATTCATTACCGGGAAGAAGCTGAGCTGGATAACCTTAAACCACCGGGTCATGGGCACAACCATTGAGAATTACATACCTGATATATTTAGATCTTAATGTGTTCGATTAATTAAATTTACCAGACTGAAAATTTTATAAAATATTTTTAATGAATTAATGGTCTTGAAAAATGATTTTAAAGCTCATCATGCGTCGTTTTAAAAATGAACCTGCACGTGTCCTGTTTATGGTTGTTTCGATTGCGTCTGTTATTACCGTTGTACTCGTGCTTGAAGGTTTCAGGGAAGGTATTTATCAACAAATACGAAATATAATTTTTAACCGGGGTGGGGATGTGATTGTATCCCAGGCTGGTGTTTCTAATATGATAGCCAGTCGTTCTATTTTGCCGCAATTGAGTCGACTTGCTATCGAAGAAATCGATGGGGTTGTCAATGCACACCCCTTAACGACCTTGCCCATTATTTATAACAAGGACAATCGCCGAACACCGGTTTTTATTCTTGTTTATGACACCCTGGGTGGGCCAGGCGTTATTGAAAAAGGTAGAGGTATAAAGGAGGGCAGGGAAATTGTTATCGACAAGTCATTGTCGGTTATTTATGGGCTAGAGCCCGGTGATGATTTTATTGTTTCGGACTTTAATTTCAGGGTTGCCGGTATTTCAAACAATACCGCCGCATTTTTCGCGCCCTTTGCTTTTGCGACATATGATGATCTTATTGATTTATATTTTGAGTCCGACATTGTGGGTGATTTAAGTACCCTGCCTTTATTAAGTTTTTTACTGGTTGAGGTACAGCCGGGATATGATGCGAGAAAAATAGCCACTGCAATTGAAAAAAAATTACCCGAAGTAGATGCCTATTTACCAGAAACATTCGCACAGAATGATGTGCAAATGAGCCGTTCAATGCTAGGCGCTGTGTTTCAGTTAATGATCGTCATTGCTTATGTGATTTGTGTGCTGGTGATCAGTCTCATAATGTTTTCAGCGATTCAAAACAGAAAATATGAATTGGCTGTATGTAAAGCGATGGGATTTACTTTACCCAGGCTGGCAGCGGGTGTGTTACTGGAAACAATGCTGGTTACCCTGATTGCCATACCGGTTGCAAATGTATTTGCTTATCTGCTTGCTCAACTTATACATGAAGTGGCACCGGTTTATCTTGTTTTAAGCAGTGAACCTGGCCCAGTTCTTCGTACATTAATTGCGTCTTTATTGTTCGCCCTGTTTGGTGCCTTGTTATCATTGAGAGCTGTTGCCAGGCTGGACCCGGTCATGGCATTTAGGAATTGAGATGATCCGCTGGAGTATTAAATCACTGTTTGCTGAAGGTATAGGAGTAGTTGCCAGTTGTTTTGGTGTGGCTTTTGCCTTCCTTTTAGTTATGTTTTTCAGTGCCGTATTTGCAGGAGAATCAGATCGCATCACAGCATATCCAAAACAGGTGAATGCAGATGTATGGGTAATGCAAAAAGGCGTTGCTAATATGCATATGGCGATGTCGCAACTCTGGGACTGGAAAGAAGACCGTATTCGTTTAATAGAAGGCGTAAAGTCTACAGAGTCTATCTTATATCTTAATGCCGTGATTAATGCCGGTGGCCGTTCCTGGTTTACTTACATTGTTGGTTTAAAAGAGCTAGCGGAATACAGTGGACCCTGGGCTATGCACAGTGGTAAACGTCTCCCGAACAGAGGTGAAGTCGTGATACCTGATGTGCTTGCCCGATTAACCGGATTAACTATTGGCGACAGCCTGCAGATTGTTGATCATACCTTCAGCATTGTCGGATTGTCCTCAGGTGCATTTTCCATGGCCAATTCGATTGTTTTTGTAAACTATGATGATCTGGCGGATACCATGTCTGCGCAAGGTATGGTTAGTTATGTCATGGTCAGGGCCAATGAAGGTGTTAAAGCTGAACAATTAGCCAGGCGAATTCACAAAGAGCTGGAAAAAGTAAATGCATTGCCACAAAAAGTATTTATTGAAAATGATCATCACATGGCGATGCAAATGGGCGTGGAGATTATTGCGCTAATGACCATGATTGGTTCGGCATTGGCATTGGTAATTGTCGCCTTCACTAGTCATGCATTTATCAGCCGTAAAAAACGTGATCTTGCTATAGCAAAAGCAGTGGGTTTTAGAAGCTGGCATATTTACACGAGTGTTTTGATACAGGCGATGATACTTACGCTTGTCGGGTTTGTTCTTGCCGGTTTGTTCGCGTTATTGTTGTTTCCCATGATCACTGCATTTGCGCCGGAAATTTCCCTGCAAGTCACATTAGGTTCTTTGACAGAAATTGGAATCACAGCTTTACTTGTTGCCGCACTCGCTGCTTTATGGCCGGCAAGACAAGTTGCTAAAGTAGATCCATTAAGCGTGTTTCATGGTTGAGTGAATTATCGATCAACTGGCGGGTATAACTGTATAAGTAGAACGGAGGTAAAGATTATGAAAGAAGGTTTTCTAGGACTTGGCCCTGGACACTGGGTTGTTGGACTATTGCTTTGGGGCGGGTTAATCCTTGCTTTTGTTTTTATGTATCTTTTAATCAAAAAAAGAGAAAAACACGAAGACAAAAGTTCGCGCAGTATTCTCGAGCAGCGTTATGCCAGGGGCGAAATTAATGCAGAAGAATTTGCCGAGAAGAAAAGCAAGCTTGAACATTAATATTAACATTACTTAATTGTGCATTAGATTATGGAAAATGAAACCGTTGTACAAACAGAAAACCTGAGTAAACACTTTGGACATGGTGATGCCACTGTGCGTGCCGTTAATGAGGTATCACTTTCAATACAAAAGGGTGAACTGGTATTAATTATGGGGCCTTCTGGTTCTGGTAAAACAACGTTGTTATCCATGCTGGGTACATTGTTGCGGCCTACCTCGGGTCGTGTCATTTTAAATGGTATTGATGTGACAAGTCTTAAAGAGGGGCAATTGCCTTCTATACGAGCACAACATATTGGTTTTGTTTTCCAGTCATTCAATTTACTGGATGCCCTGACGGTGGAAGAAAATATTCTTTTACCTTCAAGTTTGGTCGCAGGTGGAATTAATAACGCGAGACAACATTGCAAACAACTGCTCGACAGACTCGATTTAACTCACAGGCGTACTGCATTACCCGCAACGCTCTCTGGAGGTGAAAAACAGCGGGTGGCCATTGCGCGTGCGCTTATTAACCAGCCACCCCTGATACTGGCGGATGAACCCACAGGTAATCTGGACTCTGAAAAAGGCCAGGAAGTCATGATGATCCTTCATGATATTGTCAGAGACGAAGGCTGTACAGTCGTACTGGTAACCCATGATAGTCGCACTGTAGATGTTGCTGATAAACTGTTGTGGCTTGAAGATGGTGCACTGCGTGATCGAAAAACTGAAACTCATACCTGGGTGAGGGATATTGTATGCGGTATGCGGGTGGATGAATGGACAGCCAGGTCGAAAACAGAATATCAGGGGGACACCTATGTTTTTTGTTCCCATCGATGCCAACAACGTTTTGATGAGAATCCGCAGCAATATGTGCATGAAAACAAAAATCGAATTTAAAATTGATGGTTTTCCGTCGTTCAGAGCTGGTTATTGGTAGCTTGATTGTACTGGTTATATTTAATGGTGCTAGATATATTATTATCGATGCACGAGGTGAGCTTAGGCAAAGTAAATTTCGCAGAATAATAATTGCTGTTCCAGTACCTGGATTATCTGCAATTGGTTTTCCAGAAGACGTTGAAAATGCCTTAAAATTGGGTTTTGACGATTACAACATTACTAAACCTTTTAGTTTGGAAGCGTTGCATGTGAGTTTAAGAAAATATATCTAAATTAAAATCTGTTAATCTTTTCACGTTTAAACTGTTTGACTTCTTTTAAGGTGTTTTAGATAACAGCTATTTAATTGGCTTTGAATTTTTCTGATTATTCCTGGAAATAACCAAATAACCAAATAACTAAATAACTAAATAACTAAATAACTATACAGCTAAATTATATTTACGGCTGTAACTGCTATAAAATGTGAAAACATATTTTATATTTTTTAACCGAGTTAACAGATAAATAAATATATAAGATTTATATTGCATTTATAATATAAAAACAGAACAATACAAATCAATCATTTTTCGATAGAAATAATTATAGACGATAAGAATGTTTTCATTGAAAAATGAATATAACTTGCATTATTTTCATAACTCCCCCTAGGAGATGATCAATGATTCAGTCTTTATCACAATTATTCCCACCTTAAGTTTTTATCTGAGTAAAAGATTTTTACGCAATTTAAATAAGTGCCTGCTTAACATGAGTTGTTTGTTTAGTGTGTTTTCTTTTTTAAATTTTATGTAACTATGTTCAATTATTATATGGAGAAGTTTGTTTAAGGAGCCATTCAACTAATGTGAAGAGGTTTCAAATGAAGAGAAGACAATTTTTAAAATATGGTGCGGCAAGCCTTGCAACATCATTAAGCGCTGCTGGCTTATTAAGCTGGTCACCCCGTGCTTATACCGCAACTATCAATAGAACTTACTACATAACCGATGGCCTGGTTACCCAGCCAGATGGTACCGATGTCTATTTCAAAGGTTACAGTGATAGCAGCTCTACGCTGACTGTTCCAGGTCAGTCTTTGATCGTTCAGGAGGGCGATTCGGTTAATGTTACTATTATCAATACCCTGAACTCTGATCACAGCTATGTGATTGATGGAATTGTAGATAGTGGTCGCATCAGGGGTGGTGACACTGTGACTGTTAGCTTTATCGCGAGCAACCCTGGCTCACATTTGTTTTATGATAATCTTAATGCACCCTATAACCGTGTCTTAGGTTTACACGGCGGCCTGGCTATTATGCCAAGTGGTGCTGGAGACCAGTTATATGCCGGCAGTCGAACCTTTAAGCAACAATATTTTTGGGTAATTAATGATATAGACCCCGCCTGGCATAATGATTTAAGGGCTGGTCGGACACCATCTAGTAGCTTCAAACCCTTCTACTTCACCATCAATGGTTTAAGCATGCGCGTACCTGGTCACCCTGATTATGCTAATCCGGCCATAGACTCTGGATACGATCCGAAAAGCCGTATAGAAGGAAAAATTGGCGACCGCACATTAATCAGAACCCTGCATGCAGGCATCTGCACACACTCGATGCACTGGCATGCAAATCATGTTGAGTGGTTAACGCGAAATGGTCAGAAGCTGTCGGATGTCTGGGAAAAGGACACTATTTTACTGCCTAATAACATGGGTAAAGTTGACGTCATTTACCCATTTGACCCTCCACCTGATGCTTTCCCGGCAATAACCAAGGGTAAGTTCCCAATGCATTTCCACGATGAAATGACGCAAACAGCCGGCGGCGGACTCTATCAGTTCGGTGTTGCCACAACCATTTCATTTAAATAAGGGGAGATAAGATTATGTTTGATATATTAAAACCAGTATATATGGGACGTATGGGCGGCGGCGGTGGTGGCGGCGGCATGGGAGGCGGAGGTGGCGGCATGGGCGGCGGCTGTTACACCTATCCCGCTGCGCCCGCTACGCCTGGGTTAACTGCTGCTGATATTACATTTAACCGTGGCATCTATATGAACGGCTCAATGCAAATGGATGATGGCAGAAGTGTCACTATATGGGGCTTTACCGATGGTGGTGGCGGTGGTATGGGCGGAATGGGTGGCGGTACATTTCCTTCCGCTGCTATACGCGTTACTCAAGGGCAAATTGTCCATACTGTTTTAACCGTTGAGGGCATGATGTGGCTGCATACCATTCATCACCACGGTATAGAGCCAAGCCCTGAAAATGATGGTGTCGGCCACTACTCATTTGATGTGGATGGGACCTATACATATCAATGGAAAGCCAGTCATGCCGGCACCTATTTTTATCACTGCCATACCAATACGGTCTTGCATGCGGAAATGGGGATGTACGGTGGTCTTATTATCGATCCACCAGAAGGTCCTGGCACTTTGTTTTCTGGTGGACCGACCTATGATGTTGAGGCAATTTGGGCGTGTGATGAAATCGACTCAAGTTGGCACAACTTAAGTTGGGATGCGGGCACCTGTGGCGGTGATGTTGGGTTAAACAGTTTAAACCCAGATTACTTTATTATCTCGGGAGTTGACGGTGCTAATTCAGCGTTGACCGATCCACGTGTAGCGACCACTGTTAACGTCGGGCAAACACTACTGGTGCGTTACATCTGTGCAGGCTACCTCCCACAGCGTATTACCTTTGGTGGCTTAACGGCTAACGTATATATGTCTGATGGAAGAGCATTGCCTAAACCCATTCAGGTGACATCACTAGAGGCGTCATCGGCTGAGCGTTACGACTGCATATTCGAACCAGATACGCCGGGTGTCTATGAAGTTACTGTGGATACCCTGGACTGGGTAACGGGAAATGTATTAGGCACATCTAGAACACGGATTACGGTTATATAAATACTTGAAACTAATAATCCATCCTTAAACTTGATAACTTGACACCCTTGCCAGGTTCACCAGCAAGGGCGTCTTCTATCGTTGTTGTATTCAATAGTTTTAGCGCCGCCTGGGATGGTTTGAGTTATTCCTGATTTGCCCGTGATTCTAATTTATTGATTAAGCATAGTGCAGCATTACTTTCAAAATACCGTCCTTCCTCAATATATCCCCATACTGTCTCATCTGATTTCCAACCACCTTGTTTTCTAATGGCTTCAAAATCTGCGCCTTCGCGCGCAGCCGATGTAGAAAACCCACGTCGAAAACTGTGGCTACTTAATTCAAGTGCAAAATCAAACTCACAATACCGGGCTAAAGATTTTAAGAGATCATTAATTGCACCAGGATTTAGTGCTTTTTCTTTGATGTGATCCCAGCGCTTGATAAGTCTGAATATCGGGCCTGAGTCAATACTGCTCTTTTCAAGCCAATTTTTTAATGCCATTACTGAGCAAATTACCCCATTGGCTTAAGGCTCTGAGCCGTACATCCAATGGGCGAGGTTTTTAATGTCCTGCATGTTCCAGAAGGTATCTGATTATGAAAGATATACATGGTTAGCCATGATACGTCTTGAGCTTATAAATCTCCTGCTAATTCAGATGTTATGGTTGTGTATTTTAAACACAGATGAATTAGTTGCTGATATTTTATCAAAATGTCCCATTCATTTAATAGCTATTATAAATAAATTTTATGAAATACTGGATTTAGTAAAGATAATGATCTAGATACTATAAAGCATTAAGTATTAAATTATATCAATGCGGTGATTTGTCTAAATCACCTGATCATTAATTTTTTAATAACTACGAGCTGGTAGACAGAAATGTAGATATAAAAAAAACAAACATACCCATTTTATAATTAATAAGAAAAGGAGGGCATTATGTCTTCAGACCCCATCAAGCTTGCTTTGGCTGCACTAACAACATGTTTAGTACTTAACCCGCTAACGGTTCTGGCCGAAAACTGGAGCGACAAACTCGTAATTAGTGGTTTTGCCAGTGCAAACTATCACAAAACAGACGAAGCCTTACCCTTTAATGGCGAAGTTGGTAATGGCCATGACGATCAGGGCAGTTTTGCCGGCACCCGATTGGGGTTAAATTTCAATGCTGCAATTAATGACAAATTCAAATTTGCTGGCCAGTTATTTAGCACCAAAGAAGAGGATAATTACGCAGTCCATGTAGACTGGGCTTTTGGTACGCTTAAGCTGACAGAGAGTCTGGATTTACGTGCGGGTAAACTCAAATTTCCGGTTGGTTTAGTTAATGAATACATCGATGTGGGTTATGCCTATCCCTGGATGCATGCACCTGTTTCTTTCTACTCTGAAGCGGGTGCCAATTTAAATGGTCCGCAGGTTACCCGCGAAGCCTATAGTGGCGCCAGCTTGTTATGGGAAGTAGAGCTGGGTGACTGGGTAACTGAATTTGATCTGTTTATGGGTGAGGTTAATCTTGAAGGCACCGATGTGCGTAAGCTGAGAGGCCTGGCTGTCAATATAAATTTTGATGAAGAATTATTCATTGAGTTGGCTACCTATGAAGGCAATATGCAGAATGTCACTGTTGAAGGTGCCGTTCAGGGCGGTAGCCTGTGGGAAAACATGTTATTTCTGATGCAGGGTAATATGGAAGGTGCTGATCATTCGGTAGATAATTTTGGCTTTAAATACGACAGTAATAATATTCTATTTATGTATGAACTGGCTAATGTCACTATGGGGCAGATAACGGCCATGGAAGCAACCGCCTGGTATGGCACATTGGGCTATCAGATGGGTAAGTTCATGCCCCACATTACCTTTGAAAACTATGAACAGGGTGATGGCAGCGGCCCGTTTGATGATGATCAGGATATTATTACACTGGGCTTACGCTGGGATTATGTGTCTAATGTCGCGATAAAGTTTGAACTGACTCAAATCAAACTTAATCAGGGCAATGGTCTGTTCGGTTATGAAGATAACCCGGAAGATGACACCATTAATATGTTTGGCATCGGCTTAGACACAGTATTTTAAGGGGGAATATGATGAATAAAATTATTAATACATTAAAACCAGTCAGTCTTGTAATTATATATTGCTCTGCACTATTCAGTTATTCAGCTCTGGCAGATATCGCCGTCATTGCCAATACTGCCAGTGCAAGCAGTAGCTTATCAGTTAAAGATGTTAAGAAAATATTCCTTGGAAAAAACAATTCAATGACCCCTGTTGATCAGTCCGAAGGCAGTGCAACCCGAAATACATTTTATCAAAAAGCAGCCAAAAAAGATGAATCACAAATGAAAGCTTACTGGTCGAAAATGATTTTTTCAGGTAAGGCAGTACCACCGGAAATTGCAGCAGATGATGCTGCAGTCAAAGCCTGGGTTGCCGGTAACAAAAACGGAGTGGGTTACATAGACAGCGGTTCTGTTGATGAAACTGTTAAGGTGCTGTTAACGATTAAGTAAGCGTGTGGTCACAGGCAGGGGCATTTTGCCCTGCCTGATTTTTACAACATGGAGTCTCTTAATTAAGATAGCTCCTTCTAAAGTTTGTATTTATAAACAATATAAAATTAAGGAATAATACGGGTAATGGATCCACTCAAATTTAAGGTAATTTCTTTATGAAGTGGTTCAGTTCTATTTCAATTCGAATAAAAATTCTACTCATCGTCTTAATTTCAGTTTTTGGATTTATCGGTGTTCTATCATTTAACTATCTGGTCACCAATCAAAATGCTGAGCGTCTTCATAATGTCAAAAATGTCTATTTTCCGACCCTTGAACGCATCGATGCTAATCTGGTACGTCTGGATAAAATTAAGGAAACCCTGAATGCTGCGGTAGCCAGTTCTGAAATCGATCTTGTCGATGATACTGATGAAATGGCCACACAAACCCGTACCGCTTTTGACGAAATCAGTAAGCTTGATAGTGAAACGGCGGATGGCATTAAAAATGTATCAGCGCTGTTTAATGATTATTACGCCGATGCCAGACAACTCACTACCGGCATGATTGAGGGCACACTCAAACCACAGGATACCAAACTGGCCGTTGAGAAAATGCGCAACTCTTTAAACAAATACAGTCGTACACTAAAAGCCTTTCGGTCTGCCAGTTATGACCGTTTTACACAAAGCATAAATGATGCTGAAGAAGCATCTATAACGGCACTTGAAATAGGCCTGGTTATTAGTCTATTAGTTATTGTTATTGTCACCTTAACCGGGCTTTTTATCAGTATGATGATTGAACGTAATGTCATGAATGTTGTAGAAACGCTGGATGAAATAGCAAAAGGCGAAGGTGATCTAACACGTAGACTGGTATCAAAAGGCAATGATGAAATCGGCAAACTGGTCAATAGCTTTAATGCATTTATTGGCAAGCTGCAAACCATTATTAGCCAGGTTTCCGCATCCACCATACAGCTATCTGCCGCGGCTGAAGAAATGGCTGCGATTTCAGAAGAAAGCAAAAGTAGTAGCTCCAAACAACATAAAGAAACAGGACAGGTAGCCGCTGCCATGAATCAAATGACGGCAACCGTGCATGAGGTTGCACGTAATGCAGCACAGGCATCACAATCAGCAAATGAGGCCAATACAGAAACAGCAAATGGACATACTGTGGTCGAAGAAACGATCGACTCGATCAATAAACTGGCAGGTGAAGTCGAGAAGGCAGCAGAAGTCATTCAGCAACTGGAAAAAGACAGTGAAAATATTGGTACCATACTGGATGTTATACGGGGTATTTCTGAGCAGACTAATTTGCTGGCGTTGAATGCGGCTATTGAAGCAGCCAGAGCCGGTGAACAGGGTCGAGGATTTGCGGTAGTCGCGGATGAAGTAAGAACACTGGCCAGCAGAACCCAGAAATCGACTGAAGAAATCCAGACGATGATTGGAAACCTTCAGGCAGGAACGGCGCAGGCAGTAGATGTGATGGGAAGTGGCCGTAAACAGGCTCAGTCCAGTGTTGATAGTGCAAGTCGTGCTGGTGAATCATTGGGCACAATCGCTAGCTCTGTAACAACAATAAGCGAAATGAACACTCAAATTGCCACAGCAGCCGAAGAACAGACAACCGTGGCAGAAGAGATAAACCGTAATATTATTAATATAAGTGAGCTGGGTGAACATGTAATCAGTAGCTCAGAAATGACGGCTTCATCCAGTGAAGAATTAACCCGTCTTTCAGTCAACTTGCAGGACCTGGTTGGGCAATTTAAAGTTTAGTATATTAATGACGTCTACACGTGTACCTCTTGGGTTCTATGTTTTCAGTCAAGTAGAGGCAGGAGATGACGATCAAACATAAACACATAATCCAATAGTTGTCGTATTTGGATTATGAACAATACACTGTTAATTCTGAAACTTTTCGTAACCGTTTTCAGTGTCCATCTGAGATTGTGTGTTTTGTAGATTGATCAATAGCATACCGTGTTTGATTTAGCTTGTATTACAATTAACAGATTCATCAAATATAAAGTCACTCTGAAAACCAGAGCAACGCCTGTTGGTAATAAATTCACGTAGTTTTAGACGAGCTATCTTCTTCATTCAGATTAGAGTTATTTCTATATAAATCACAGAAGTGTAAAAACATGGGAATTTTTCAGTAATCTCTTAAGAATTGAAAAATATACTGTAAGGTATCTTTACGGTTTAAGGCTATAGTCATAGCAACAGAGTATAACTAAAAATATGTCATACTCTGTTGCAGAGACTATGTTCCTGACAGTGAGCATGGTACCAGTCTCACGGCTGGCGTTGTATAGAACGAACAGCGAAAGCGCTTAAAGGTTAAGATTCCAGGAATTGAACTTTTCATTAAGGTTTTCAGCCACCAGCATCTCCAGTAAGTGTGACATTACCATAACCTGGTCCTGAAGCTCTGCCGTTGTCATTTTTTTACCAGTATTTTTTATGTTGATTTGAGTCAGTATTTCCTTCATTAACTTTAAGTGCTTTAGTTTGGCAGCAACAGCAACCTCCTGGGTGGCATCTTTTTTGTGGGCAATGTTGAACTCCTGTTTACATTGTTTTAGTTTTTCTGCCATAGGGTAAGATTCGGCGCTGGCTATATTGCTATAGAGAGCCATCAGCATTGTAAAGAAAAATATGGAAACAAGGTTTACGTTTTTTTTGAGTAACATTTTGTATCTCCAGATTGAGATTTTATATCTAAGTTGTGGGTAAAAATGATTGAAATATTTTTTCAAAATAAGATTCCATAAATATATAAAAATCTTTTTGCATTCGTGAAAATTCCAATCAAAGTTTCGACTCCATCAATAATATCAAAGTTCATTTAGCTTTAATCAAATTCATAATTGTGCATTCTTTATTGATATCTATCAAAGTAACATATTCTAATGTTGAAAAAATATTAGCTCTACAATTTCAGATAAACCTTGTAACAAATGTGTTTTTGTCCTGATACGTTTTACACACTGTTTTAAAATACAATAAACTCTGTGTGGTGAAAATATGAATTTTTTTAACCGTCATGAAAACGGTTCAGGCACTAGCTACTAAAAAATTAATATTATTTTGATGTCTGAATATTTCTTCTCTGGCATACAGTATAAAATTCTGTTGACCAGTGCGATTGAACCAAGGCTAATACTTCTTCTGTTTCCTCGTCATATATATCATGAAAGAGGCTATATTGACATTCAGTAAATTGAATATGATAAACAATCTAATTATTTACTTTAATTTTTAGTAAAATTGACAAAAAGACGGTTAAAAAATCTGAGCTTTTAGATGAAAGTTCAATCCTGATTGTTTTTTATAACGCATAGAGCCTCTCTTTTTTAAGGTGCTCATTTTAGTCTTGAAAAATCCACGGTTGATTTTTATTATCGTTTTAAAGTGGAGACTTAGCGGCTCTCTGCCTGAGACAGGGGATACCTGCTCAGGCCTGAAGTGAGCGTCTCTATACTACATGTGCGTCAGTCCGAACATTACATGACATCGCGCATTCCGTCATGATTCAGATCGTCATCATAGAACCCGTCACGGTTCATGTCATTATCGTGAAAACCATCTTTATCGATATCATCGTCGTGAAAGCCATCCATATTTAAATCATCGTCGTGATAGCCATCACGATTAGCATCGTCGTCATGAAAGCCATCGCGATTTTCATCATCCTGATGATAGCCGTAGCCTTGCAGATCGTCGATGAATTTTGAGTTGGCCCCATCGATGTTTCCGGGGTTCATATCATTGGTATTATCGTGTAGACCATCTCGGTCACTATCCATAAAACCAGCAGCAGGCACATAGTCTGGATCGATGGTGTTGGGCACGCCATCATTGTCATGGTCGAGTGGGTCCATATCCACACCTGAATACTGATACCCCCCGTGGTCAGGGTCATCGAAATCGTTCATGCCATCAACATCAGCATCAGCGTGCGCAAGTGGACTCTGGGACATACTCAGCATGAAGGGCGAGTCAAGCACGCCATCGTTATCGATATCATCGTTATCCCCATCTCCATCTACATCACCCATCGCTTGAGCTCGACTCATTGCCAGAGGTACATGACCCATATCTATAGCGTCGCCTTCACTCAAAACAATCCGAGTATGTTGCTGGTTAGTGTTATCACGGAAACCTATCGGAGACATAACTGCGTCAGCGGTGCCTTCGTTGGTGGTCATAACCAGGCGAACACCCATACCGGCGGGAATTTCAAGAGTAAAGGGATGTTCAGTTGTGCCGTTGTTATTAGAGTGAGTGACATAATACCCACCGTTATCGGCAAACGCCTCTATTTTTGTACCTGGAACGGTACCTGAAATGGTCGCAGTAGGTACGCTAACACTGTTGCCCCCATCACTCCCGCAGCCCGCAATTAGCAGTACTGCAATTGCGACAGTGAGGGGTCGAACAGAAAAACGTCTATGATTAGTGTTCATTATTTAAATCTCCTGTAAATTACCTTTACTTCTATGACATTGATGCAAACTTTCGTCTGCTTGAGTATGCTGAATTTTTAAATTCCTGTTATCGTTTTAACTAGCAGTTACTTCACCGCAGGATGGCTAATGATCAGGTTTCATCAGCATTCTTCGAATCAGTTCTTACCTGAACCCAAATCACAGTCTCGTATATAAGCATTACATAATACATTAGAGCGATCAGTATTTGTTGCATTGATTCAGGTCAAGAAATAGGGGAGTGAGCTTGAAGTGGGTTCCGGCTAAATTACTTGTAGAACACCGTTACTGGCGCTTTCGGTGATACATTCGTTTATGTATAATTCGTCTAGTGGCGACTACCGGCAACAAATTTATTGATAGTCATAACTGTGCTAAACCACTTAACTAATTCGTAGAGTTAGAGATCACTACCAGCAATATTCCCAGTATGCTCATCATTTATCCCACACAGTAATACAGCTCTTTAACATCTTTGTTAAATTTTTGTGAGCAAGAATTTAAACATTCCACTATTGTCAGTTAGTAAGAGCTGATCGGAAATCTATCTTACTGTCATCTAGGTGAGGATTACGAGTGCTGCACTTAGGTTGATTTCCCTGTGCTTTAAATTGTTCTTCGGTAATTAATAAATCCTTATTGAACTTAATCATTAAACGGGCATCACACAGTCACATGTTTATCTTTGATATAAACTATTTAACAAGTTAGAGTGAATGCGAAGATTTTTTAAAACATCTCTGATAAATATAATGATAATGACGCTACTATTCGTGCCATTGCAGGGCTTAATGGCGACTTCAAAAGTTAATTTATCTAATGTTTCTTCAGCTACAGACGAACAATTTGTTGAAATTAAATTATCAAATCACCGAAAAAAACATGGCCCCTCATGTGGTCATTGTAAACAACACAACTGTCAGGAAAAGCATCAATGTAACAATGGACAATGCTTTTCAGCTTCCGCTATATTTCTTTACCACGCTAGTGAAACAAAATTAAACTTGGCTGATAAAAAGCCTCATATATTTAAGGAGGGACTGGTCATCTCACCCTTATTTTCTTTATTTCGCCCTCCTAAGAAACTGATCTCCTGATAGTCACTTACAAACCAATTATATATTCAATTATCACATCCGTAGTTATCACTGTGGATAGTTAAATATTATGTTTTTACTGATCTACATTTAAAAAATGCTCGCTTTTATAGAATATTTATATACTGGTTTCAAGTGATGATCTGATTTAAAAAACATATCATTAATTACTTCAATAGTTGATAAATATATTATCAACAAGATTTACAGAACCCACTTATGAAAATCTCATATTTTATTGTATTTATTTTAAGTTCGATATTCATTACGCCTGTATTTGCAGATGCAGGCCATGTCGGCAATAAAATTTCTGAAAGAAAAAAACCTAGAGTGTCACGTTGGTATAACAAATCAATGGTTCTGAAAGGTGGCGTAATATATCGACAAAAATGTTCAGGATGCCACAAAAAAGATGCGGCTGGCGTTAGCAACTGGCGTAAAACTGATGAAACTGGAAACTACCCGGCACCCCCATTAAATGGAACGGCACATGCCTGGCACCACGAACTTAACTTGCTAAGAGAGATAGTTCGAGAAGGTGGTCAGAAAATGGGAGGGGTTATGCCAGGTTTCAAAGACAAACTTAGTGAAAAAGAAATTGATTTTGTCCTGGCCTGGATTCAATCACACTGGTCGGACAAAATTTATGAGCAATGGCTGGAAATGAACTAATCATGCATATCAATAGAAAGTGTCAGTTGTGAAAAAGCAGACATCGAAACTAGACAGGTTGAACTTATAGGAATTATCTTAGCCTATTAGCGGGTTATTTGAAAAAAACAGTTAACTATGCGATATTGCATCACATGAAATCACCAATCCTCATATTATTTATCATATTCAATTTGCTGGCCATTAATC
>Ga0316206_1000619_pt1 | contig 42920 bp, 41 predicted proteins | sample 6monthpyrite_MG_FD_204942 | JGI IMG/M metagenome (GOLD analysis project Ga0316206, IMG submission 204942) | Microbial mat bacterial communities from mineral coupon in-situ incubated in ocean water Damariscotta River, Maine, United States -... | ecosystem: Environmental > Aquatic > Marine >...
GAATATGTTTTTCCAGGTGAAGGACGGGGTGTCACTGCAGTCGATTAAAGTGGATGATAAAGTCACTTTTATGCTGGAAAAAGGCACTAACGGTTATGTCATCACGTCTATAAAAAAAGCTGAGCAGGGAGCAGTAAAATGATTGCAAAAATCATTGACTGGTCACTGAATAATCGTTTCCTGGTGTTGTTATTAACAGTGATAGTGATTGGTTGGGGAATTTATTCAGTTAAGCAAACGCCTCTGGATGCGATTCCGGATTTGTCTGATGTGCAGGTGATCATCAAGACAACCTATCCGGGACAGGCGCCTCGAGTGGTTGAAGACCAGATTACCTACCCGTTAACCACGGCTATGCTGGCGGTACCAGGCGCAACCAATGTGCGTGGTTACTCATTTTTTAATGACTCCTATGTCTATGTCATTTTTAAAGATGGAACTGATCCATACTGGGCGCGCTCACGTGTACTTGAATACCTGAGTCAGGTAGCGAGTCGGTTGCCACCTGAAGCACGTCCTGCACTGGGGCCTGATGCAACCGGTGTAGGCTGGGTTTATGAATATGCGCTGGCAGATCGCACAGGTAAAAATGACCTGGCACAGTTACGATCTTTGCAGGACTGGTTTTTGAAATACGAGTTGCAGACGGTTGCTGGTGTTTCTGAAGTAGCCACCATCGGTGGGATGGTCAAGCAATATCAGGTAGTGCTGAATCCTGATCGTTTACGTGCTTATGGCATTCCTTTGCATAAAGTACGCATGGCGATCAAACGTGCCAATCAGGAAGTGGGTGGTTCGGTTATTGAAATGGCCGAGGCAGAATACATGGTACGTGCGACCGGTTATATTGATGAGTTGGATGACTTGCGGCAAGTACCTTTGGGAGTTAATAAACAGGGTACGCCGATACTGTTAAAGGATGTTGCGGAGATACGACTGGGGCCGCAAATGCGCCGCGGGATTGCAGAATTGGACGGTGAAGGTGAGGTGGTCGGTGGTGTTGTCGTTATGCGTTATGGTGAGAATGCACTGAAAACCATTGAAGGGGTGAAGAAAAAACTTGAGGAATTAAAAAACGGGTTACCGGCAGGTGTCGAAATTATTGAGACCTACGATCGCTCTGCCCTGATCAATCGTGCTGTGAACACTTTGAGTTATAAATTGCTTGAGGAGTTTATTGTCGTTGCACTGGTTTGTGCGGTGTTCCTGTTTCATCTGCGTTCTGCGCTTGTGGTGATTATTAGCCTGCCAATAGGTATTTTAGTGGCATTTATTGTTATGCAGTCGCAAGGAATCAATGCCAATATCATGTCTCTGGGTGGTATAGCCATAGCGATTGGCGCCATGGTCGATGCGGCCATTGTCATGATCGAAAATGTGCATAAACATATAGAGCGAGAACCGCTGACTGATGAAAATCGCTGGCGCATCATGCGTGAGGCCAGTATGGAAGTTGGTCCTGCCCTGTTTTTCTCACTCATGATTATTACACTGAGTTTTTTGCCTGTGTTTACATTAGAAGCACAGGAAGGCCGATTGTTTTCACCTCTGGCATTTACCAAAACTTTTGCCATGGCAGCTTCAGCTGGGCTTGCTATTACACTGGTACCGGTTTTAATGGGTTATTTTATTCGTGGGCATATAACCCCCGAACATAAAAATCCGGTAAATCGTTTGTTAGTTAGCTTGTATCGTCCGGTTATTAATGTCGTATTGAAAACGCCTAAAACGGTGTTGTTGTTGTCACTGGTAATTGTCGTCATCGGCATGTGGCCAATTACACAGATCGGTTCCGAATTCATGCCTGATCTGGATGAAGGTGACCTGATGTATATGCCGACCACCTTCCCGGGAGTGTCGGTCGGCAAAGCGCGGCAATTATTGCAGCAAACAGACAAGCTGATACGAACCCTGCCAGAAGTGAAACGTGTGTTTGGTAAGGTCGGACGTGCCGAAACAGCCACAGATCCTGCGCCGCTGACGATGATTGAAACCACAATCCAGTTCAAGCCACGCAGTGAGTGGCGTGAAGGAATGGATCTGGCAAAGATCAAGCGGGAACTTAACCAATTGATCAAGTTTCCTGGTTTGACGAACGCATGGGTTATGCCCATCAAGACACGCATTGATATGCTGGCGACGGGTATCAAGACACCCGTGGGTATCAAGGTGTCCGGGCCTGATCTTAAAGTCATTCAGGATATTGGTAAACGTCTGGAAGAAGTGGTTATCAAGGTGCCCGGTACCTTGTCAGTTTATTCTGAACGCGTTGCGGGTGGTCGTTATGTGACAGTGGATATCGATCGTATTGCCGCTTCGCGTTTTGGTCTGAATATTGCCGATGTGCAGGATGTTGTTAAAACAGCTGTGGGTGGAATGAAGGTTGCGGAAAGTGTCGAAGGGCTTGAGCGTTACCCGATCAATATACGCTATCCGCGAGAAACACGTGATTCGATTGAGGAACTGCGTAACCTACCTATCGTAACACCATCGGGCGCACGTATTCCGCTGGGAGAAGTAGCAGATATCCGTGTTGAAATGGGGCCGGCCATGATCAAGAGTGAAAATGCACGCCCTAATGGATGGACCTTTGTAGATCTGGATGGACGCGACCTGGGATCCTATGTTGCTGAGGCGCAGAGAGTCGTCAGTGAGCAGGTTAAACTACCCGCCGGTTATTCTATTTCATGGTCGGGTCAATATGAGTATATGGTTCGGGCCAAGGAGAAACTCAGTGTCGTTGTGCCATTTACGCTGGTAATCATTGTATTGTTGTTATATTTGAACTTCCGCAACATGACTGAAGTGTTGATCATCATGGGCACCTTACCTATGGCGCTGGTGGGTGGCGTATGGCTGTTATACCTGCTGAACTACAATATGTCGGTAGCCGTCGGTGTTGGTTTTATCGCCCTGGCAGGCGTGGCAGTCGAGATAGGTGTGATTATGCTGGTGTATCTGAATCAGGCATTTAATAAACGACACTCGCATGGAGATAAGAGGCATACCCTGACACTGGAAGAACTGCGTGAATCTATTATTGAAGGTGCTCTGCTTAGAGTCAGGCCAATCATGATGACGGTATCGGCAATTATTGCAGGCCTGTTACCCATCATGCTGGGTGGGGGAACCGGATCAGAGGTGATGCGTCGCATTGCAGCACCCATGGTTGGTGGAATGGTCAGTGCTACTATACTGACATTGATCGTCATACCGGCAGTTTACATGGTATGGAAAAGTCGTTTAGTTAAATAATGATAGAGGCGTGATATGAGAAAGCCAATTATGTTAGCACTGTTTATAATGGTATTTGCGAGTTTACAAGTCGTGGTAGCACAGAATAACAAACCCTATGCAGGACAGCAGGATCGGCATATAAAGGCATTATCTGAATCGGAGGTAGATGGATTATTAAAAGGTAAGGGGATGGGTATGGCTAAACCTGCCGAGCTGAATAAATATCCAGGACCAAAACATGTATTGGAAATTGCGGAAAAACTGGATTTGTCACATGATCAGCTATTAGCTACGATGGCGCTTTTCAAAAAAATGAAATCCGAAGCTATACCGCTAGGAAAGGAAATTGTTGCTGCCGAGAAAAGGTTGGATGAGCTGTTCGCATCTGGTGTTGTTACCAATCAAAGTCTTGCAAAGGTTCTGGATGAAATAGCAGTATTCCGTAGCAAGTTGCGTTTTGTACATTTAAAAACACATTTGTTACAGAAAAACATAATGACAAAAATGCAAATACATCAATACAATCGTTTTCGTGGTTATGCTAAACATCATCACCATTAATCAAATTGATATCCCGGAATCACAGGAATGAATAAGGTGTGGATATGATGAGATGCCAGGTGATTTTGACAGCGATGGTTTTGATGGTTAGTGCTTGTGATGATCAAGGGAGTAGTCAGCCAAATAGTGAGGGTGGCAATCGAAAGACTGGAAATGTTGTGCTGACATCTGATCCGGTGAGATATACAAAGGGGCTGGAGTTGTATCAACAAAATTGTGCTGCGTGTCATGGCCGGCAAGGCGAAGGTGCAGTGAACTGGCAAAAGCGCGATGAGCAAGGACAGTACAGACCGCCACCACTAAATGGCACAGGTCATACCTGGCATCATCCAAAACAGGTGCTGATGGATATCATACAGAATGGTACGAAACGTCTAGGGGGTAATATGCCTGCATGGAAAGAAACGCTGCCAGATGCCCAAATAGAGGATATTCTGTACTGGTTACAATCACAGTGGCCGAAGGAAATTTATCAGGTCTGGTACCAGAATAATAGAGAAGTGCTTCGAGAGTAATCGACAGGAGGCAAGTGATGCATACTGATGGCTGGTTTCCGTGGTTCGGTCTGGGTCATTGGGGTTTTGGGCTACTGATTTGGTTGTTTATAGTCATAGTTTTTATCATGTTGTTTAAATCTGTTTTTTCTAATAAGGACAAATAATAATACGCTTTTTTGTCAGTAGATTTGATGATGTGCAATTAGAGCAGTCATGATAAAATGTTATTTAAAGTGGTCGTGAATACATATTTAAGGAGTATACAATGTACGGTTTTACTGTAGATGTGAATCTTGGTTTTGATGAGGCTGTAGAAAAAGTAACTGAAGAGTTGCAGAAAGAAGGTTTTGGTGTTTTGACTGAAATCGATGTCAAGGCAGTTATGAAAAAGAAACTGGATCTTGATAAGCGACCATACAAAATATTAGGTGCCTGTAATCCGGTTCTGGCTAATCAGGCGATGGAAGCCGAACCTGATATAGGGCTGTTACTGCCGTGTAATGTTGTGGTTAGAGAAGACGAAAATGGTAAGGTTATTGTAGGATTTATGGATCCGTCTGCTGTTCTTGGCTTGGTGCAAAAAGAAGAACTGGAAGGTTTGGGTGCAGAAGTTTTGTCACGTTTGTACAGGGTTAGAGACGCGCTTAAATAATTATGGTTAAGGGTGGCATGGACTACCACCCTTATTTGTTGGAAATTGTGTTTTGTTTATGCAGCCTGTTCTTGAGAGAATAGCAAACCATAGATTTCATTGAATTGTTGTGGTGCGTTAGCAAGAACCAGGTCAATCGCTTCATTACTTAGGCCACTGGTTTTCCATGTTTCGGTATCAATTGGCGGTTGATCAATACTCAGGCTATTTTCCTGGTTAATCATGTCGGTTATGTGGTTTGCAATGTGAATGATAGCGGTTTCAACAGGGAATTCAGTCGCCTTTTCGGGATTGTGATGAAATTCAATTGCTTCAATGATATTGGCTGGTAGTTTCCATCTATTCGCCAGTCTTGATCCAACATCTGTGTGAGTGTATCCCAGAATCGACATTTCGATAGACGCCAATGTTTCACCTGTCGCACGGGCTTGCTGAATTGAATGATGTGTTGTTTCTGGTATGCCCTGATACAGTATTAGTAATCCAATATCATGCAGTAAGCCGGATACAAAAAAACGTTCTGCGTTTTGTTCGTGTAGACTTTCAGCCAGTAACCGGGAAATAACACCACAATAAAGACTATGACGCCATAATTCACGTATGTGCTCCTGTTTGTTTTTCATATTGGAAAACAGGTCCACAGTGGTGGTGGTTAAGGCAAGATCGCGTAAATCTTTGATGCCAATGATTGTAATAGCACGTGAAATACTTTCAATGCTGGAAGGAAAACCATAAAAAGGGCTGTTAACGATTTGTAATAATCGTGATGATAAACCAATATCCGATTCTACAATCTGGGCAATGTCTGCTACCGAACAATTGGGGTCTTGGGTAAGCCGGTTTAGTTGCAAGAATACTTCAGGTAATGAAATAGGGGTACCTGATTGTTGAATAAGCGTGTCAATCGATATATCCATGTATCTCTCCAAAAATAATCAATCATTATCGATTACATCCTTGTTCCATAAGTTGCATAACTCAATCAATGTTTACTAGGTAAGGGTAAATGGATCCTTTACAAAATAGTTATTATTCTTAGATAGAAGAATTAGTATAGATAGATGCTTGGTCTTGTAAAGAGCTAAAATGAATTTTAGTATTTGGTGATATTGTAGATTACTATCATATTCTTTTATTTATTAATTATTTACTCCCTTATTGTATTTATTTGTACTGCTATTAGTAAATCATGATTTACATCAAAAGCAGGCTTTGAGAGAATGGCGGGATTGAACAGTAGTGCTATAATTACCACATTAATAATCTAGTTATAATGTTTTTCATAGTGTTGTTCAGCAAACATTCAGGTTCTGGAAGTTATTATTGATTTGAAATCAAATAATGATTGAAAGGTTTATTATTATTACGTTTAGGAGAAAGATATGAAAAAATTATCTTCAGTATTACTAGTATTATTAATGGCAACAGGTGTTGCCCATGCTGCTGGTGACAAGGCAAAGGGTAAAGCTAAAGCAGCTGCTTGTATTGGTTGTCATGGTGCTGCCGGTATCAGTAACAGTCCAGTATGGCCAAATCTGGCTGGTCAAAAGGCGGGTTATATCGTCAAGCAGTTGAAAGCATTTAAGAGTGGCAGTCGTAAAGATCCTATGATGGACTCTACTTCTAAAGGCCTGAGTGATGCCGATATTGATAACCTGGCTGCATACTATAGTAGCTTGAAGTAATCAGTTCTTGCCGAATTAAAAAACCGCGCTTTTAAGCGCGGTTTTTTTTAATTTTTAATTTTTCCTTTGATCTGGCCCTTAATACCATAAGGAGAGATAGAGCTGTATAACATCAGCATCGAAGCTGTATAAAGGCTCAGTTCCAGGAGTAGCAACAACACGCACATCACGAAAATTATCATAGTCAAACTGGATGCGTTTGAGTGAAAGGTTAACACTGCCTTTATCAATAAAATTCAGGAAGTTTTTACTAAATTCGTAGCTGACTCCGGCGCCAATTGTAAATGAAGAAAATTCACTTAATTCCTTATCTCTGGCGAGAAAGTTTTGCGCTCCCTGGAAGGGAAATAAGTCACTATAGAAGTCTGCTGCAGTTTGAGAGTAGCTACGTATATTGAAATCAAAGATCCAGTTTTTCTTTAATGGATGGGTGTAACCCAGTTCTATTGTATTTCCCTTGATGCCCCATGTGTCGTTGAAAAATCGATACTCGCCATGTATGGCCGCGCGGTAAGGTAGATAGTATTTTGCACGTAAAGCAAGCGCCGTGGTTGTGCGGGTGTTTGGGTATATTTCATCTTCATAATCGTAACCACGAACAACATTGCCAGGGTTAATATATCGGACTTGTCGATAAGGGTTATTCAGATAACCTTCATCGGTAACAGCTTCAAATCCTACTTCCATTAACAGGTTTTTGGTGAGTACTTGCGAAACACTGATTCTGTAATTTTCACGGTCAGCGGGTTTGGCAAATGTAGGGTCGCCTAGTTTGCCTACGACATCTGATCCGCGTGAGTAACCTAATGAGATGGTCGTTAAGCCACCAAAAACTTCCTGACTAATACCAAAATGATAGGATTTAGCGGAAAAGTCATTTTCATCACTTTGAGTAAATGCAGTGCTTATCGTGACCTTGTCACGTAGGTAATCCATCGATAAGCCGTATTCAGTGCGTTCTTCGCTATAAGGACTGGCTGTGGTGATAACGTCGATTGACGCACTTGTAATTGAGTCAACATAATAATTGCCTGATACAGAAAAACTTTCGCCAATCTTTTTGCGTACTAAAATGGAGGGTCCATCAATTGTAACGCCGCCACCATCATAGGAATGGAATAATATGTCTGCACGATCTTCAGGCAATATTGCAGCACTGGCCGATACTGATGCCAGTAAAAGGGTAATAATTGCTGGTGTGCGAAAGAGCCTAGTTACAACCACAACCACCGCCTTGGCCACCTTCAGCACCACGCGAACCTTCGCGTGCCTGATAGACGTGATGGATGTAGGATGAAGATACCGGGTCACGACTGAAGCTCATAATAGGGTCGGCCAGATTATCTCTTTCATAGGGTTTAACCCAGGGTTCTATTTTACTGCAGCCGGATAAAATCAAGCTCGCAGTAACTAATGAATATACAAGTAATTTAAACATGGCTTATTCTCTGATCAGTGTTTTGATTTCTTTTGCATATTTTAATTCATAACCTGGCTTGTAAGCCTTATGAATATAACGTAGTTGACCATTTCTATCGATGAGGTATGTGGTTGGCATCGCCTTCACATCATACTGGCTGGCAACCTTGTTAGTATTGTCATATAGGACAGGGAAGCTGACGGGTATTTTACTTAATAAACCAGCCGCATTACTGGAATCCTTGTCAACGTTAACACCCAGTATCACGAAACCGAGATCCTTGTATTTTTTATAAAGCTGCTCTAGTGCAGGCATTTCTTGTCTGCATGGTCCGCACCATGATGCCCAGAAATTAACCATCACGACTTCACCACGGTACTCGCTTAGTTTTACATTTTTTCCAGCACGACTTTTGAGTGTGAAATCAGAAGCTGAGCCAGTTATAGAAGCAGCCATGCCAATGTTGGAGGCAATGAGCGTGATAATAAAAAATAATGCTTTAATAAAATTCATAATGACCTCGTTTAGAAAAAGAAACTGACACCAAGTGTTATTTCAAGGTTGTTTGTCATTTTATCGGCACCTAGTAAGTCAGAGTTGAATATATGATCCCGAACATCAAGGTGTATTGCTAACCAGTCTGTGGGGATAAATCGATATCCTGCGCCAACATTCCAGGTAAAGTGATCATCTGCAGCGAAATTAGTGTTGCCAATGCCAGCTATTATGTAAAGATCTGAATTATAGGCACTTTTACCAAAAAATGATTCGCCTGCAAACAGATTGTAGCCAACCGAGATATTATAGTATGTGAAATCCCTCTCATCATCGGTGAGTAATTGTAATCCGCCACTCAGTACCTCAAAGCTGGTTTCAGAAGCTTTGCTATTACCTATTGAGAATTCCGCAAAGAAATTTTCAGTAATATGGTAGGCGAGCCGGGCTCCAAAAACGGTGTTAACGCCAAAATCTTCAATGCTAAGTGCACCGGCATACAGACTGATTTCGTAGTCTTCAGTGTCAATATCATCCTGCGTTATTGTTCGTCGTTTCAGTTCAGGCTGGATGATCTGGTCATTTTTTATTTCTACTGGATCGGCAGCAGAAGCAATATTGCTGACAGAGGCCAATAGCCCAAAGAGAATAATGGCGCATGCTTTGTTTAGAAAAATGCTGCTATTCCGGCTTTCCATTCTGATACTTCCTCATTGTCATCGCGGCTGGTGAATACTTTGTATTGGTTGTATTCCATACGCAAGATAAAACGTTTAGTTATATAAACGTTAGCTCCCAGGCTAACGTGACCTATTGAATCTTGTCGGTCAGTTGTTTGTACTAATGTGCCACTTGGGCTGGTGTCAATAATACCCCCGCCGAGCGCAAAGAAGGGTGATATGCGCCATTCAGGGAAAGGGTGAGCGGTGAGTCTGACATTGGCTAACAGATGGCTGGAAAAATTACCGATTGCCTGTGTTAAAGAGAGCTCAGTTGATAAGGTCCTGGTCAGGTAATAATTTCCATACAGCGTCAGGCTCGCAGCACCATCAAAACTGCCACTGAGTAAACCGACTTCCCAGTCTCGTTTACGAAAATCCTCAATCGTGGAATTGCGAAAGGCAGTTTTTTTGCCGTCTAGTGTCAGGGTTTGACTGAGCTCACTAATATGAACCCAACCTTCTTTGCCTTTGCTTGTCTGGATTTTAAACCAGTCAGTTTTACGTTTAAGTATCTTTATTTGTTTGCCACGTTCGACAACATGTGTGACAGGGTAGGATGACGCAGGACCAGTATGCATTTCCAGATAGGGATCATTAACAATGACTTCAAAGAATTCATCTTTGCCAAATGCCTGTTGCATGAGCGCGAGTTGTGAAAATAATAAAAAGAAAATAATGGTCCGCATAGTTTTGCTGCTTGATTCGCACGGCATGCCTGAATTGTCAGGGAAGCCGAGCCTTCTGATTTTTAATTATTGGTGTATGCAATACTTGTCTTTATTTATCAATAGTATAAATGGCTCGACAGCTACTGGCTACAGTTTTCTGTTATCTGTATGGTTACCCTAGTTTACCGGTACATTTACATTGGTCGGGTCATTATAAAATTGAGCTCCTATATCAAGCCATTCATACAATAGTTTTTTCTCATCATCAGATAACATCATTTTGTGATCAACAGTTTGGCAGATTGCATCCGTGCCAAACCGGCCAAAAAAGGCGCTTTGACGTGCTCCATTGACAGACATCTGGGCTGGAATATTCACAGGCCGAATATCCGGGGTAATGGTGACTGTGGGTGGAACAGTTGAATTGTCGACAGTGGTAATCGTTAATAGATTGCAGCCGGCATCTCTAGCTTGATTTTGTACTGTCTGGGCGTTGAATAGTTGCGTATAAGACAAAAGTAAATTGCCATCCGTTGTGTTTGTTAAATCTAGACGTTGATTAGCCTGCATATGACATGAGGTGCAGGTTCCATTCTCAGTTGTGGTTAGCGGGAATACATAAGGTACAGCCGGTGGAGTCGGCGGGTTAAAGTACTGATCACAGCGTGGGTCACTAGCAACCTGGTTCGGATCACAGACGATCGTATCAGTGCGGGCGGCATCCCATATAGGCTGGATAATTTCCGGGTAATTGATAATAGAGCGACAGCGATATTCCCAGTTATTGATTGATGCTGTGGCGTTATAACAGGCATTAACACCTACTGTGAGCGGGATGACCTCGTCCGACAGTAAGTTACGGTATTCATAACCAAATGGAGCCTCCACGAGATTGGTCCAGATGTCGACAAAATTGACGTCAAAACTTGGTTTGCAGCTATTGTCGGTGCAATTATCACCATATCTTGCCTGAGCCATGGTTTCGCCGGTGGTTTGACCATTTATAGTATCTGCAACAATAAGTGGGTTGGTGTTACTGCCAGGGAATATATAACCATCCTGCGGGGCGCCAAAATTGACGCCTGTTTGTTCAATTTCATGACCGTGAATGCCATCAGCAGGATTGACTGTGTTCGGATTGGCTGCATGGCAACCATTACAGGTGACGGTTTCTCCCAGTTTGACCTGGATCCATGCCTGGTGACGCTGGCTGATTCTGCGCCCGAACTTATCCAGTACACTGATTGCAAGCGGCACATTGGCTGGCACTTCAACTATGACAGAACCATCGGGTTGAATTTCTGCATAACCGATAATTTCTCTCATTCCCTGTTGGGTGCTAATGCCAAATGCATCATTATCGATATCAAAATCAGCGCCATTGAGTTGATCGGGTATGCCAACGGCCTTGATGATTCGCAAGAAGCGCGCAGGTCGATCATCAGAACTGAACAGGCTTTGATCAGCCAGATAGGCGATCATACGGTTGTCTTGTGTGAAGTTGTATAATCCTGCATAACCTGCGGCATCTGTTGTCGCAGCAGCAGTTAATGTATTGCGTACTGTGGCATTCATCGTGAGCCCATTGAAGACACCGTCAATGTCATAAACACTACGAATATGCAATATGCCCGTGCCACGATTGGCCAGGTCCAGATTCAATTCCGGGTCAATACCCGGTATTTTGGTGGCGATAGGGGTAGGCCTTGTTCTCATCTGCGCTACAACAATATCCGTGAATAATACGTCTTCTTCTGGCTGGAATACCGGAATTTGCGTTTTGTCAGCAGGATCAAAAATAAACAGTCCATATAAAGGCTGGGCTTCCTGAAAACTAGGATCAGCCAGTCGCGCAGCTGTGCAGGCGTAAATCGGGCTGGGTGTGACATTAATATCAATCAGTCGACAAGGTGTCCAGCTGACCAACATGCGGTTGGTACCATCCCACAATGGGTAAGCAGCGCTATAGCGACCACCGGGTGAAGGCGCATTGGCCGTTACTACATTGTTGTTTATTAATGATGTCTGTCCGTTGGTAATCGGCGTGAGCTGGTTCGGCAAGATGGGGCGAGTGTCGTCTGCATAATTGTTTATATCGATTGCAACGATATCGCCGCCTCCAAATGTACCGGTAAAGGGCTGCAGAATAGTTAATACGCGTCCATCTTCCATTTCCCGAGGCTGTATGAACTGCACGGTAGAGCCTGCAGTGCCGGTCGCATGACTCTGTCGGCCATACACCAGTTTCATTTCAGTGCCGTCAGGGTTGGTTTTATATAAATGCATCGCATTTCTTGGGCCAGCATTGTCCCATCGTGTAAACAACACCTTGCCCGATGTCAGTACGGTAGGGTTAAGATCATGGCTCATATTGAAGGATATCTGGTTGATATCTGCTGAGTCGGTAACGACACAGGTAGCGAAGTCGGTGCAATCGACGTTCAATATATGGAGTACTGGTGCCAGTTCATTGCGGGCTTCATCCAGCGAAGTATAGGCAGTTTTATTGTTGTTATTCACCGGACCTTCATCTGTGAGAATGACTTTGGCCTCTTTTTGGCGGGTGGATGTAAAGATAATTTTGCCATCGGGGAGGAAATGAGGCGATAGGTCTTCACCCGCTTCGGCAGTAATATTATCTGAAATAATGCGTTTTAACTGGTTGGATGCAATATGGTATACCCATATATTCCATGTGGGTGTTTGCAGGTCACCAGCTCTTTCAGGTTCGCGCATAGAGAAAACCAGCATGGTGCCGTCAAAAGATGCCTCGACATCTCTAACATCACCGGAGCCTTCTGTTTGCAGGCTGGTAATATTTCTAGGTGTTGCTGAAGAGGCTGCGCGATCTCGTATCCAGAGGTCGGCGCCTGGGTTAAATGTAAGGGCTTCACGCGTATCTGATTGTACTGGCTGGTTGTTATTATCCAGTGGGACAGGGCGTTTTACGTAAGCTATGGGAAGCTCTACAACGACCGGATCAGGGTCTTGATTATCACCAGAGCCGCCACATCCGGTAAAAATTGCAATCAATAATCCATAAATCAGCGTTTTGACGGGGGATATCTGATTGTGCAAAATTTTGCTCAACTGCGTGTTCATGTGGGGCCTCTTGTGCCTTTGTTCGTTAAATATAGGTTACCAAGCATTATTAATGTTTTTAATATGGCGGTGTAATTCACTATACAGAGTTATTAAATCAAGTCAGCTAACAATTAAATGTAATTTTTAAGAAAGCTGTTTTATTTATGTTTATGTTCTCTATCACAGTAATACATAACATCTTAGATCAAAATATCTATTGTTCATTAAACTTTATTACTGTCCTGTCCTTAAATATAAAGATAAACAAAATAAGAGCCAGTGTTATTTGTGCAGAATGTGAACTTGGTCATAAGTTTTTTTTTGGTTTTCTACGATAATCATTAACAAGGCCAAACAAAGCAGTTCAGGAAAATAATAAAAAATGAACGCGATGGCTTAAATATTTTTTAAATGAAACGAAAAATGAAAACAGAGATATAGGATCCTTAAGGACGCTTGCAATGAGTACTGAAAAATTAAATCTCATAAGAAAACGGTTTCAGAAAATAACCATACTGACAGTTACGCTCGGTTTTATGGCTGGCTTGTCTTTATCATCGGAAGCAGGTCCAAGGGAAACAGCGAAACGTATTCATGATCGTTTGGCCGGTGTACCGCCGACTGAAGCTGTTCTCGATACGATGGAATCTTGTTTAAGTACGAACACGACTGCTTGTGATGCAGTTGCCGGTGCGCTCACCAGCAGTAACGATGGTGCAATCAAGGCTGCCTATATCGCGATGGAAAGTGATGGGTTTTATAATGCAACGTTGAAAAATTTTGCAGCGCCCTGGACCAACGAGGCGCAATCACCCTTCGTTCCATTGAATGATTATACTGCGACCGTGATTGGTATGATTCGCGATGATGTTGATTTCAGAACAGTGCTTTCTGCAGATCTGGTTTACATTGGTGGTACAACGACACCAGCTTATTCCAATAGCAATAATCTCCACTATGAAGCAATTGAAGACAGTGGCGTTAACCTAAAAACTGAATTGGTATCCAGGCAGCAAACGACAGGCCTGCCAAATCGTTCGGGTATACCCGCAGCCGGTGTTATGACAACACGTGCAGCGGCCAGAGCCTTTTTCGTAGACGGTACCAACCGTGCAATGCTTAGATTTACGCTGATGAATCATTTGTGTAAAGACCTTGAGCAAGTGAAAGACATTACGCGTCCTTCGGATCGTATTCGTCAGGACGTATCACGTAGCCCAGGTGGTGACAGTCGTATTTTCAATAACTCCTGCATAGGTTGCCATTCAGGTATGGACCCATTAGCACAAGCATTTGCTTATTATGAATGGACATATCCTGCAGGTGGAGATGCGGACACAGGACAATTAACTCATGATTCAACATCAAGACCTGTTGATGTCAATAATCCTGCTTTAGGTACTACACGTGCGCAACCAAAATATCTGATCAATGCCAGTAATTTCGAATATGGTTATGTAACACGCACAGATGATTGGCTTAATTACTGGAGAAACGGACCCAGTGCCATTCTCGGTTGGTCTGGTGCTCAATCCAGCGGCACAGGCGCAAGTTCAATGGGTGCTGAACTTGCTAACACAGAAGCCTTTACCAGCTGTCAGGTTAGAAAAGTATTTAAATCAGTTTGTCTGAGGGACCCAATGGGATCTGCGGCAGACCGAACCAAGATCAATCAAGTGGTTACTTCGATTGGTACCGGTACAGTCAATATGAAATCAATCTTTGCTGAAGCCGCATCGTATTGTAAAGACGGGGCAGCCTACCAGTAAGGGTTGCCATCAATTGTGATTATGACTTTTTGAGAAAGTGACGCAGAGGCCAGAATGGCTTGTGGAGAATTAGGATGATAAAAATGCGATTGGCGAAAAACAAACAATCCTTAAGAGCGGATGGGTCGAGTATATTTCAATGGCTGGGCTTTAGTCTGTTGAGTGCGGTTTTGATATCTGGTTGCGGCGGTGGAGCCAGTACTTCTAGTAACTCCAATAATCAACAACAGCAAGTAGTGACCTATACGGGTCCTGCTGCGGCTGATGCCGATGTGCGACAATTCCAGACAGCTTTCTGGGAAAATCTGCGCTCTACTGCACGTTGTGGTGGTTGTCATGATCCTGCTTCATCTACACCGCAAGCACCCTATTTTGCCCGTAACGATGATGTTAATCAGGCTTACTATGCGTTGATGGATCAATCATCCACGGCCACACCGCCAGCCAGCTTGAATGCTTCTGATAGCACACCTTTTATTGATCGAACGCAAACAGAGCAATCCTTTCTGGTCAGCAAAGTCCTGAATCATAACTGCTGGTTGGGTGCCTCGGAAGGCAGTGTCTGCTCGGATGTCACAAATGCTTATATCGATAGCTGGGTTGGCGCTGCAGGTGGCGGTTCCACCAAGACGATTCAGTTAACGCCACCCGCAGTACTTGCTGATCCCGGTGCAAGTAAAAACTACCCTTCCGACGATACGGTTGGAGTGGGTTACTTTACAACATTACCATCTGCACCAAACAGTTTGCATGGTTTATTAAGTACGCATTGTTCTGGTTGTCATGTTAGTTCATCAAGAACACCTCAGGCACCTTTCTTTGCTGAGAGCGACGCAAATACAGCCTATGAAGAATTGAAGGCAGCCAAGAAGATTGACCTGGATGTGCCTGCCAGCTCACGTATTGTGGTTAGACTCAGAGAAGAATCACATAACTGCTGGACGCCTGATAATTGCGCCAGTGATGCGCAGGAGTTGGAAGATGCTGTTACTGCATTTGCAGCTAATCTCACGGCAACACAAGTTGCTGCTGACTTGATTAACAGTAAGGCACTGAAGTTAGCAGATGCAATCGTTGCTGCAGGTGGTAATCGTGATGAAAGTAACGCGATTGCATTATATGAATTTAAACGTGGCACAGGCACGATTGCCTATGATACGAGCGGCAAGACACCCGAACTTAATCTGTCATTAAGCGGTAATCCAGGTGATGTAACCTGGGTGCGTGGTTATGGTATTCAGTTCAAGGGATCAGGTAAGGCGCAGGGAAGTGTTGTTAATAGCCGCAAACTTTATAATTCAATAAAGGATATCGGTGAATATTCTATCGAAGCATGGGTTGTTCCTGCCAATGTTACCCAGGAAGGTCCTGCGCACATAGTTAGTTATATGGGAACCGGATCCGACCGAAACTTCACTCTGGGTCAGACACTGTATGAATACGATATGCTAAATCGTAGCAATACCACTGTTGGAGATGGACAACCTGCCAGTTCAACCAGCAATGAAACCCTGCAAGCCACACTGCAGCATGTTGTTGTTACCGTTGATCCAGTTAATGGTAAACAGATCTATGTTAACGGTAGTCGTGTTGTACAGGATACAGCCGGTGCCGGAACATTGGTCAACTGGGATAGTGATTTCGCCTTTGTATTAGGTAATAATCAGGGACGGTCAGAATCATGGGCCGGTAAGCTACGCCTGGTAGCGATTCACAATCGCGCCTTGACTCAAGCCCAGATCACGCAAAACTTTGATGTTGGCGTAGGTGCGAAATTCTTCATGCTGTTCAGTGTAAGAGAGCATACCTGCCCAGGTAATACCAATCCTGCTCAATGTAGTGACTTTGTAATGTTCGAGGTCAGCGAGTTTGACAATTATGGTTATCTGTTTAGTAAGCCAGTGTTCGTCAGGCTCAGTAGTGATCCTTTAGCTGCCAATATACGCATCAGCGGTATGCGAATTGGTATCAACGGACAGGAATCGATTGTTGGTCAGTCGTATCGTAGCATGGACGTAACCGTATCAACTTCAGATGATGTAAGAGCAGGTGTGCCACTCTCCACGCTGGGTACAGTAATACCCAGTCAGAAGGGTTCTGATGGCGATGAGTTTTTCCTGACTTTCGAACGCTTGATAAATTTATCAACACATGATTATACCGAGGCAGGTGCGACCGGTGTGTTGGTTGATGCGGCCGAAGGTGGTCTGGCAGCAAAACCAACTGCAGCCGATATTGGTGTACGAACATTTGATGAAATCAATGCAGCTATGGCGGCAATGACAACAGTTGATCCATATGCGGGTAGTGCCCCCAACCGGATCATTGATCAATACACTACCTTGCAGCAACAAATGCCTGCTGTTGAGGCTATGAATGGCTTCTTGTCAGCACATCAAATGGGTATTGCGCAACTATCGATTGCTTACTGTGATGCACTGGTAGAAGATCCCGTAAAAAGAAGCGCCTATTTCAGTGGCTTTAACTTTACCGCGGGTGTTGATACTGCCTTTAACACGGCGGGTGGTGATTCTACACAGAAGAATCAGATTGTGAATGCATTATTTAACAAAATGATAGGGCTGCCAGGTAGTGGTGCAGCATTAACTAGTGCGCCAAGCCTTACGCAGTTCAAGTCAGAAATGATAGGCCCAGGTGGCATTAACAGTAACCTATTTGATCGTTTATATAATGGATGTTCGACTAATCTGCGCTCAGATAATACGCCACGAAGTCCTGCTTGTGTTCTGGATGCCTCGCGTACAAGGGCAACGGTCAAGGCAATGTGTGCATCAGCCCTTGGTAGTGCGGCTATGTTGGTTCAATAAGTAAGCTGGTGAATAGAGAGAGTAAGGGAAATATAATTATGGCTAAGAAAAACGAAACTCTACATCCGGATGCTCCGCTATTATATCCGGATCATCCGTTACCGGTTACTCGACGTGATTTTCTAAGACAGGGTCTGATCTCTGGAATGGGGGTTACGCTGGGTGGTTCAGTATTCAATTTGTTTGCTAATCCAAAGATGGCGCAGGCGGCTTTGTCCAGTGATCTCACCGCAATGGCTGCCGGTTTAAACGGTAACTGTGCCTTGGGTGGCGCAGGTGCCAACCCCATTCCTGTTATTTGTTTTGACCTGGCGGGCGGGGCCAATATCGCAGGCTCCAATGTGCTGGCGGGTACCAATACCCAAACTGACTTGCTAACAACAGCAGGGTACAGAAAACTGGGTCTGCCAGGTGATATGATTCCAGGCGGCGTAGAGCCGGCCGGTTTCTCAGTGACGGGCACGAGTAACGGTGACTTCAGGGATTTAACCCTGGGTCTTGAGTTTCATGCTGACAGTGCATTCCTACGCGGCATATTAGAAAAATTTACTGATGTACCAGCACGAACACGGGTGAACGGTGCGATCATACCTGCGCGTTCTGATAACGATACAGGTAATAACCCACACAATCCAATGTATGGTATTGCCAAAGCTGGTGCGAATGGCGGTATCGTCACTTTGATTGGTTCACGAAATGCCGACTCTGGTGGTAATTCCATGGCACCGGCAACCATGATTGACCCTGAAATTCGTCCAACCAAAGTAGATCGTCCATCTGATGTGACCGGTCTGGTTGATACGGGTAATCTGACGGGTATTTTAAGTGAGAAAGATGATGTTGTTGCAGTAATGGAATCCATTGCTCGTCTCAGCGACAATAAGCTTGGTCAGGTGCAGACTCAGATCACAGCAGATGCGGTTGTTAAAGACCTGATGCGTTGTGGTTACCTGAAAGCAGCCGATATTGCCGACCGTTTTGCCAATGTGCAAATTGATCCGGCTCTGGATGGCAGAATTGTAGATGGTGCTGATCCTAATTTTGGTGGTACCGGTATCTTTCAGCCTGGCGAGTTTAGTAATGAGAGAGAATTCCAGAAAACAGCCTCGGTTATGAAAATGGTTATTGACGGTCATGCCGGTGTCGGTACGATCGCCATGGGTGGTTTTGATTATCATACTGGTAATCGTTCGACTGGTGAGGTACGTGACTTACGAGCAGGTCGTTGTATGGGTGCTTGTCTACAGTATGCAGCTGCCAGTGGTACGCCACTCCTGATGTATGTATTCAGTGATGGGTCGCTGTCAAGTAATGGCACGATCGACAACTCGGCTAACGGGCGCGGTAAAGGCGTCTGGACAGGTGATAATTCATCTACTGCCGCTTCCATGATGCTGTTTTATGATCCTAACGCAACAGCTCGTCCAGTCGTGTTACGCGACCAGATTGGTTGGTTCCGCAGTGATGCTTCTGTTGACACCAGCTCTAGTGCGGTCGCAAATAATGTTAATTTATTAACTGAAGCAGTCGTGTTGAATTATCTGGCTCTACAAGGTCGTGAAGGTGAATATCCAGGTTTGTTTGGTAGTCTTGGAAGCAGCGTTGGTGCATTAAGCCCTTACCTTGCCTTTAACCCATTGACTGGTTTCTAACGAAAAAACCGGTTATTCACTGAAATAAAAAGGAGCTTTGGCTCCTTTTTATTTATCTAAATAACAATCGCATTGATTATCGGTATCATAGTAGACAGATCTTCATAATTAATTTAAATATTATTATATGAATTTGATGAGCAAAAATATTCTGGATCTGGTTGAATTGCATGCGCAAAAAGCACGGTGTAGCCAATATGATCGTGATGTATGTATTTTGGCAATAAGTGCTGCACGAGATGCTATCCTCATGATACCGACTAATATCTCATCTGCATCTTTTCGTGTTCTTGCTCAGGATGTTTTAAGCGAACTTCATGGTCGATATTATGATCCTGATGGAGAATATACTTCCGGCAAGTCAGTGATCGGGGCACTTTTAGACGACATTCGGTCATTAATGGATGAGTGAATGCAAATGTTACATGTTAATGATTTTTCCATGTGACTCCTGATTTGTATTGCTATTACTATTTTATTTCATTCATGGTGAGAGAAGTGAGTTTATGCGCTATCTTATTATTTTATGAATGAAATTGACATTGAATCCTATGGTGAAAGCATTAGGATGCTGATGTCAAAAACCTGATTATGCATCATCCATAAAGCAGTAGAATTATTTTTTCTTGATGCTGTCAGTTTGAGGCCAACGGCTCAGTTTCTGACTATGCTCACCATTTTTATTACGTCTGTCATATTTTACCGTAATGCCATGCGGGTCAATTTCATAATCAATGATATAGTCTCCTGTTATTGTGTACACAGCATTGTTTTTGTCTCTGAGGGGTGCAAATAGTTGTAAAAGCCTGCTATGCGCACCGATATGACAGACAACAGCCAGTATCGGTTCATTTAAAGTCTTTTTCACTTTTATAGAAAAAATACCATCCTGATTGCATCCATCCTCTTCGCCTGAGCAGAACATACAACTCGACAGGTCATAATGTATAGCAGGGTATGCAGTATCAGTCTGAAATAATTTCAAGCTATGTTTCTGATGACTGTCAATGCGCCAGGACCAGTTCGTAGCATTGATCGTATGGTTACGATCAAGAATGGGCTCTTCGGCAAAGAGTGAAGTTGTATAGATCATGAATGGTAATGGTAAGTAGATAAGATTTTTCATCGTGATAACCGGATTAATTTAAGTTAGTTATATAATTACCACTTGGTTAATTGATACTGTATTGTTAACGTAACCATTTCTCAAGGTTTTATTCTTGCTCACATGCGCATAAAATTAGTGTGCAGAAACGAAGGACACCTTCCCATTCTTTTTGTTCTAGTTCAGGATAGCGTAATTTGATGGCAGCTGGTATGTGAGATTCCTCCAGAGTGTTGATGATATCTGAGGCTAATATCCCACTATTTGTGCCAATACCAGAAGTGGTTTCTTTGACCAGGCAAGTAATATTCTGAATCGCCTCGATATTGTCAGGCGTGTGTGATCCGTAATCCAGGATCAGATTTTGCAAGCGCTCTCTTCCTGCGCTCGGCTCTTTAGTTGTTAATTCAAAAATTGAATCAAGGAATTTTTTATTGTTCATGTCTTAGGTTAACGAACTACAAGGTAAAAGAGGCTAATATATGATCTGTAATCCGTTTGGTTGCAACCGTTGGTTATCAATCGATATTTGAATTATGCAGCACAATAGGCATTCTTTCAAAATTTAATGGAATTTTATGGTCTTAAAATAAATAGATTTTTACTTAAGGCCTGTATATAAACTGATACTTATATAGAGGTATGGTAAATACAGAATCGATCGAGGTTTATGCGATATAGCTAATAGAGGTTTTATAAATCAGATGATTTGTATGGAACGGCGTCTTTCCTTTTTTAATGGTTGCTAACTACGTAAGTAATTGTATTTGTTGCTTGTTGTTACTATTTGGCATTATATTAATAGAGTTAAATTAGGGGTTAGTTAAAATTAACGTATTAGATACTTCAAAGTTTTTAGCCTGCTCTACGTGGACGGCTTGCATACATGCATGGCAATATAATAATGGTTTTAATTTATGAGTGAGCAAATAGTGCATATCGTTGATGACGACCATGTCGTCCTTAATGCGATCAAGGCACTGATTAAGTCTGTAGGACTGAAAGCCAGGACATATAATAGCGCAGTTGATTTTTTGAAAACTTACGATGCCTCTTCAGGTTGTCTTGTTGTTGATCTTCGTATGCCAAAAATGAATGGTATTGAACTTCAGGAGAGATTGAACAAATCAGGAGTTTCCTTGCCTGTTATTTTTCTTACCGGTTATGGTGATGTACCTGTTGCAGTAGAGGCAATGAAAGCAGGTGCGGTGGATTTTATAGAAAAACCATATATAGAGCAATTTTTCCTGGAAAGTGTTCATGCAGCATTGAAGCTTGATAGGGTTAATCGCAGTTCGTCATCTGAAAAAAATAATGTGGCTGAGAAAATTTCATCGTTAACTGCACGTGAGCATGAAATAATGAATATGCTTGCTAAGGGTCAAACTAATAAGGAAATAGCCCGGAGTCTGGACATCAGCCCGCGAACAGTTGAAGTACACCGTCGAAACATAATGACAAAGCTCGAGATAAAGTCTGTATCTGAGCTGGATATATTTATTAAATGAAGTGCTTTAATAAACATATTTATAGGAAAATATCAGATTTTACGAGTGCTCGTTAATTTCACTGAAAAAAATATTTTATATAGAGTTGAAGGTCATCAGTATGACAGTTATTGGAGGTAAATATTCAGTATTACTTGTCGATGATGATGAAGATTATCGAAAATATATTAGAATCTTATTGCGCGAATATCGTTTGAATATTACTGAGGCCATTGATGGTGCAGACGGGCTGGCAAAACATAATGAGTGTAAGCCTGCATTGATTATTACAGATATACAAATGCCTGTAGTTGATGGTTATGAATTTATCAGCTCCGTCAGAGAGGGTGATAATCAGACCCCTGTTATCGCTATATCAAGTGAACAGTCTTTTCTGGAAAAGGCACTTGTTTGTGGTGCGAATGAATCGCTGGAAAAATCTTTTTCAAAAGAAGATTTTGTCGAGTGCATACAAAAATACCTGACAATTTAGTTTGTCTGCATGATTTTTATCAACACGTTAGATAATAAACTCACCAGTCCATTGGTTGTGTTTGTAATCAATCCTGAGTTCTCTGGGTTTCATTTTTAAAGCGCCATCGCTATCGAGAATCCGTTTGGCAGGATAATGCATGGCGAATTCGACTGGATCGCATGATGCGGCTTCTACTGTATTGAAAGCAATTTTCAGGTTGTTATTCACTGTAGTAGTTTCAAAGTTGATAATAGACGGATTGAATATGACACGTTTTTTTACGACGCAAGAAAAATACAATTGCATCTCTGCAACGGTAATTTCTTTATTGCGTGACATTTGGTTATTTGCCCTGTTGGTCCAGGCAACATTGACAGGATTGTCGGACAGAGTTATGCGTTGTGAATGGGTAAATGGATTTAGATATTTATCTAGAAGATAGAACGGGTTGAATGTATTACCCAGCGAGAAGAGGCTTCTGTTTTTCATTTCTGTCTGCCTGTTTTAATGAAGTGCCATATGGTTAGCCTGTATTTTTCAGGGTGCTTTTCTTGAGTAGCTGAAGTGGCGTTCAGGCGTGAATATTTATATGAATCGAGATTGAAAGGCCTTTTGCTTGTTCATGCCCAACAAACATAATGTCTGTCCATAGTCTTTGTGTCGAGAAGATATCAAGAAGGCAGGAAGACGATAGGGTAAGTTGTAATCATCGTATCAACATTCTTGCGGCCAAAGCTGAATAGTTTGATGCGCGAGACTAATCTTCTTTCCAGTTTCGGATTATTTAGTTCGCTCGATATTACGCGACACTTTGTTACCCTGCCGGATGGAGCTATGGTGAGTTCCATTACGACTTTGCCTTCAAGGGTTGGGTCATTACGTAAGGCGCGATTATAGATGGAGTAGATTGCGCCCTTGTTCTTGTCAAAGACCAGTTGTAATTCTTCAATTGAACGGCCTGCCTTACGGCTGCCACCTGTGCGCTTAACCCTGCCGCTAGCACCTTTTAACTTGCTTTTCACCTGTGTCACGCTACGTGTGGCAAGGTTACTACCGCCGGTATCACGGCTCAAACGTGATGTGTTAATACCGCCACTGCCTTTCGTGGCATTAGCTGTGATAATACTACGAGTGGTTTTCTTGGCTTCGTTACCACCTTTTTGCAGGTCACGGTTTTTCAGCACCTTGTCCGATACGGTGGTACGCAAGTCTGCAAGATCATCCTGAAACGCAAGCAGACCTGATTTTTCTGCTACCTTGCGCGCACGATTCGGATCAGGTTTTTTAATTTTTTTCTTAACGACCTTCTTTTTGACCGGTTTTTTCTTATCTACCTTTTTCTTTTTAGGTTTCTTTTTCTCTACCTTGGGTGGTGGTGGAGGGGGTGGTGTTTTCTTTTCCAGTATTAACTTGGCAAATCGAGGAGGGATTTCTTCCACTTTTTTTCGGTCCGGTTTTTCTACTGGCAGTAAAGGCATTGCAATAGCAAGCACCAGGGTGATTGACATGATGACCAGTAAGATTTTTCGAAAACGCCTGGACTCTCCTGGATACAGAGACCAGGGTAATTCTATGGCTCTTTCCATTGACAGGTTCATGAGCCTTCCTTGTCCTTGTCTTTATTCTTATCCTGGCCAGCCTGATTCACGGCCAGGGACAATTTTGTGTAATTACTTTTGGCGCAGGTGACCATGATCTTTTTCAACAGTTGGTAAGGTATTCTACGGTCACCCATAATAGTAATTTCACCTGTGAATTTTTCACCAGGGTTGGTTCGCTTGAATTTTTCTACGTGATACAACAGTTCCTGTTTTAGTAAGGGAATGACTGGTTCAGGGTTGCTCATAATGTCTGTAACAGAAACGATTTTTCGACCTTTTATGACAATATTTTTATTGTTAACCAGAATTAGAAGTGTTGCCTTTGGTTTTAGTTCTGCTGTTGACTCAGGCAGGCGTATATCTTTGCTATTTTGTAATTCTTCGACATCTGAAGAGCTGACCAGCAGGAAAAAAACCAGAATCGTAAAAATATCCATAAGGGATACCATATTAAAGGCAACGGTCCCCTTCTTACGTTTATGGTGGCGTGACATACGCCTTGCGCGTCGGGACATCTTCATGGCGTGCAACCTGCCTCTTTCTGTTTTGGATTCAGTGGTGGTGCATCACCAATTGAGATGTTCGGGAACAGTTCTGCATCGACAACAGAAAGCCCCTGAGTCTGTTTTATTGAGCGAGCAGAATCCATTAAATGGACGATGATTTCATATGAAGTATCTGTCTCTGATAGCAGGGTAATATTTTTCTTGTCAGGTACACGTAGCTTAATTTGCTGGATAAATGCTGATAGTGCTTCATAGTCGTGAGCGCCTTCTTTAGTCTTGAAGCAGCGTAGGCGGCCGCCTTCACGCGTGCCTATATCCAGGTAATCCTTGCGCGCAGTAATTTCCAGGTTCATTTCCTTTTTCAGGTCCTTGAGTGCGTCATTACTTCCATCAGGGAGATTCAACTGAAGTATAGTGATGCGCGAGAACACTGCTGTGATCAACAGAAAAGGAACCAGAATGACCATCAGGTTCATAAAGGCTGTGATATTTAGTTCCGGAGGTGAATTGTCCCGGTAACGGTTATATCGGTTCATTTTGTCTTGGTAGCCCTTGTTTTAACTTCCTGTACAGCATTCATGAACTTCACCGATGCCATCTCCAGACTATCAACAACCTCGGTTGTTTTAGTTTGCAGAATAGTAAAGATTAGCAGCAATGGGATGGCAGACATAAGGCCAAATGCTGTCGTGTTCATGGCAACCGAGATACTGGATGAAAGCAAGTCTGCCTTATCAGCAGCATCTGCCTTGGCAACAGCGGTAAAGGCTGAGATCAAGCCCATAATGGTTCCGAGTAGTCCGAGCAGTGTAGCGATATTGGCAAGCGTAGCCAGGTAATGAGTACGTTTTTCCAATCGTGGAATAACTTCCATTAATCCTTCTTCGAGAGCGGTTTCCAGATCATCGCGACGTCGTGCCACCTTGAGGCGATCCATACCATAGGAAAGGATCTTGCAAATGGCTGATTTGGATTTATTAATAATATCATTAGCCTGGTCTAATCGTCCGGTTTTAATCATTGGCATGATTTGTTTCCAGAGTCGTTGATTAGATGTTTTAGCTATAGTCAGGTATACATAACGTTCAATTGCGATTGCAAGCCCAAGTGCAAAAACGATCAGGATCGGGTACATAAAAACCCCCCCATTCTGAAAGAAACTGACTATTGCGTTATAGGTTTCCATTGTGATCTCCTTACTCTATACCGGATACAGGATCCGATTCATATTAATCATGAATTGTAAAAATATTCAAGACACTATTCTGATAACAGCTTAACAGAATACATAGTTTGTTAATTTAATTTTATTCAGATTTCGCTTGTTTAGGTTCTTCTGCTAATTGATTATGATAGCGAATTGTTCGCTTCATAACATCCCGTTCCAAAGGTGACAAAACTTCATTAATCATCGAATTCACAGGGCGTCCCAGTTCACTCATAAAAGGTTTTTTCCATGGGGCAATATATAAAATCTTGGGTAGCTCACGGTTACCGATAATCGATGTGCCTTCCAGATCAACACGATCTTCAGCGAGTGAACTCAAGCTGATCAGTAACCCGGATAATAAAGCAATAGTTTTATTCATTGTCACTCTCACTATTTCGACGCTTTTTGTCTGCGCTTAAGGGTTAGTAGCCATTTTTTTACAGTTTTATCTTCTTCTGCCTGTAAAGCCTGAAATTTCTCATAGTGCCGTATAGCAACACTTAACTTCCGTAGATAAATATCATACAAAATACCGATATTCAGATGAGCATTGGCATAATTCGGATCAGCCTGGATTGCTTTCATGTATTCTTGCTCAGCATCTGTAAACCGGCCCTGTTTGCGGTAGATAATGCCTATGTGCGTATGGGCAATCGCATTATCCGGTTTGATTTTTAATGCCTGTTGAAATGCAGATTCAGCCAGTTCGAAGTCATTGTTTTTATAATGGATCAGTCCGATATTGGTATGACTGCCAGATAGACCTGGATAGCTGTTTGTCATTTCCTGAAATAATACCAAGGCCTCATCAGAGTTATTCTGTTGCATGGCTTTCAGGGCACGGTTAAAGGTAGCGGTCGCCTGTGGGTCAAGTTTTTTACCTGGTTTACCTTGTGTAACACCTGCGTCCGTTACTGCGGAAGAGGCTTCTTTTTCAGGCGCAAGTGGTTTGCTGCTACAGCCGAGCATATTCAGGATTGTCAGGCCCAGAGCAAGGAGCAGGAGTCTAGTATATGGCATTGCTGATACCCTCGCTGCGTTCCGGTTTTAAATAACGTACCGGCTGAAGTTTGATCAATATTTCAAAGCTCTTTTTCACCCACTTGTCATAGATGCCCTGTGTTGTTCTGGCGGCGTTGGTATCATGTATCTTGATGGCTTTTTCTTCAAAAGGATAAGCCTGCTCTTCCAGGAGGATTTCATACTGCTCCAACTCATCAGCTTTTAATTTTCGTGGGCGTTGTGATTTGATCAGGTCCTTACTAAACTTATGGTATATCTCGGCTATCTGATACGTTGCAGCCGTTGTGTATTCTGAGACCTTGTACTTGGCTATATTTTCATAGGCCTTAAGTGCCTTTTTCATGCTTTTCTTCTTACGCTTGAGACTGCGTTTTAATGGCGTTGTTAAACGTATTTTATGAAATGACTGGTAAGTGGGTTTGGCGAGAATATAGGCTGCACTAACTGCAATGTAACGTGTACGAGCTGTTCTGCCGGCACCGCCACGCGCTTCCGTCTTGACAATTTTGTTCAACCATTGATTGTATTGTCTACGGTTGCCGATGCGCTTGTAAGTGTCAGCAACTTTGTTCCGGGCTTCCATGGCACGTTCGAACGGTCTTGGATGTAAAGTAAAGTAATCAGTATATGCCTTGATAGCGCGTGAATTTGAACCGGATTTTTCATATAACTCGGCGGCCTGCCAGCGTGCTTCACGTGCCTTGCTACCATCCTTACTATTCTTGGCTATGCGCACCATTTCAGAGGCAGCTTTGCCATGTTGTTTACTACTGAGGTAAACGAGCGCCAGTTTATCTGAAATAGTTTTGCTGAGTACATGTTTTGGATAACGTCGTCGGAAATCTTCGAGCACAGATGCCGCCTGACGCCAGTCCTTCAGGATCATCAAGCTGCTTGCAGCGTCATATTGCGCTGTGGGCCGAATAGTTGAGCGCGGTGCCAGTTTGCCAATACGTAGAAAATGAGTGACCGCGGCTCGATGGTCACCTTTGCCACGACTCAGCTCACCTTGTTTGTAGACAGTGGCGATCATGCGCTCATGAATGGCGGCGTATTGTTTGGTTTTGCGGTCACCTAGATTCAAGACCTGAATGTAACTCTGTTCTGCCTGCATGTACTGTTTATTTTCAAACTGAGTATGCGCAAGCACTGTCCAGGCAGTTTTCCGTAGTGCCTTTTTGGCTGGTGGCTGAATGTTAATAATGCGTTTGGCGATGGTTTCAGCGCGAGTGAACTGTTTTGACTTATATAAATCCTCAGCGGCTGAAGTGAGTACACTTGGGGTGTTTTTGTTGTTCGGGAAAGTATCGGCAAAACGAACGCTGCTGTCGATAGTGCGAGCATGGAATATTTTACGTTGATTGATATTTAAAGTTTGTTCATGTTTCTGAAACGCCAGTAATGTCGCATAACCAGCCTCGGCCTGTTTAGGATGTGGTTTATATTCGTAGGCAGTTTTTTCATATTCATTCGCTGCAGCCAGGTAGTCTTTTGCCTCAAATAATAACTCGGCAAGCAGGAAATTCATGAGAGGCGTTTTGCTATCCTCAGGGAATGAATCAACATACATGCGGTACCATTTTGCAGCATGGCGATAAAGTGCGATCTTTTTCTGTTTTTGAGATTGCGCATGATAATGTTTTGCCAGATCTTCAAGATGGACTTTTAACAGCTTGGCTATGCGTTGGCGATCCTGCTCAGATTGCACCTGCCAGAAGCGGCTGTTCTTGTTGTAACGAACAGCAAATTCCTCTTTAGCTTTCAAGGTTAAATCCAGAAAGCCGCCTTTTTTGTAAGCATTAATTACATCAGTCTGGAAGTCGGGAGCCATATGATGGTCAGGCTGACCTCGTACAAACGCATTGTATGTGTCAGCAGCATCACGAATACGTTCCTGTTTCATGTAGAGATTACCCAGGTGACGATAAACACGGTAGTCATACGCGCGTTTTTTGTGTCGCTTGAAGTAGTCGGCAACACTTCGAGGACCGTCAAGGTAGGCGAAACTCAGACTGATGACGCGAAAGCTGTCTTGTAATAATTCTTTTTCACCGCGTGAAACTTGTACGATGCTTTCTAGTATCTCACCGGTTTCAGGGTTTCTGAATTTTATATCGAGAATTTTGAAGAAGGAGTTTAGTGCTTCTTCAAAGCGGCTGCGTTTAAAGTTAGACCAGCCGAGTTTATATATTGCGCGCTCAAAAAATGGAGTATCTTCTTTGTCGCTAATAACCGCAGTATAAGCTGTTGTCGATTCCTTGTATCGCCGCAAGACAAACAGAATTTCACCGCGTCTGAACTGAACTTCAGTATAGAATTTCGACCGGGGGTATTCTTTTATGAGTCTGTCAAATACACTCAAGGCTTTTTCTATTTCGCCACTTTGCTCATACACCTTTGCTAGCTGATACAGCACACCATCATTATTGGGGTATTTAGGGTGATTTTTAAGCATGGATTTATACAAGGCGACCACTCGTTCATAGTCGGCTGGTTTGGTTGATTTCTGGGTTCCTGTACCCGTGAAACTGGCAGCCCGCTCTTCGAGTGTTTCTAACTCCAGGTCAGCAATACGACGCATTGCTTCAGCATGATAACGGTTCTGTTGAGCGCTATTGAGGAATTTTCTATAACTACTGATCGCCTGTTCTCTTGTCGCATCGAGATCACCGCCAGCTTCAATTGAGACAGGTTTGTTTTCTATTGATGCAATTGTAAGCGGTTCTGGTTTATGGTCGTCTTTAAATAGTGAGCAACCAGAGAATGCGACGCTAATACTCAGGAGATAAAGTTGCCATCTCATGGCTTTTTCTCCTGTTTTTCTTGTTTTTCTTGTTTTTCAAGGTGTGAAGCCCGATCTTGAATTTGTGCTACCGAGAATTGTGCATGTGTCAGGTAAGAGCTGATTCTATCTTGTTGTTTGCGGAGTTCATAAATCGCCAGGGATTTTAATAATTGTTCCTGTTCATTCAACGTTGCGTCGGCAGTGCCCAGTAATGTTTCTATCTGAGTTGCAAAGGATTGAATGCGTGCACCGTACCCTTCGTAACTGGCAGGGGCCTTTTTCTCTGCCATGCTAATTGATTCTGCACGCTGGTTATTTCTAGTCAGTGCTTTACCAAGATTGGCAAGACCTTTTTTGATTGTCCAGGTGCGCGGGCCATATTGACTTGCAATATCCCATTTAATAACCCCCAGAGCGAGTCGGTGTTTTTCGCGTGCTTTGTCTACATTCTGATGTAGTGACAATTTTTCTATTCTTTTATTAACACGGGTAAGTTTTTCCAGGTGTTTTTTTTCTTTGCTGTTAGCAAGGGCAAGCAGGTCATCGGTTAATTTTATACGTTTATACTCTGCTTCAAACAGGTCTCTGCGTTGTTGCATGTCGCCGCTATTAATGCGGGTTATACTTTTTTGTATAATGGGTAATCGTTCCTGATATGCGAGTCTTCGAGTTTCGAGTATGGTGTTGTAAACCTGCATATTATGAGACCACGTTATCAGGTTCTTTTTCAGTACTTTAAGGTCACGATAATTTTTCAGGGATTCCTGGAACGTGTGGGTTGCCAGAAGATTAATAAGATAACGGCTTTCACCGGCTTTAGGAGCCTTGTCCATTTCCCAGAACCAGCCCATTTCATTCTGGGTTTGTAATTCCATAATTTGTCGAATAAATTCACCGCCACTGATATTGATAATAATGTCTTCGAGTCGTCGAAGTTCGCCTTCGTAGATCTCGATGGTGGTTTTATAATGAGACAGTGCGAGTGAATCTTTATTCAGCTTGCCCAATGCATACGCTGTGGCGAGAAAAGACTCCTGTACTGCAGAGTCCAGTAAATTACGCTTATTTAATTCCAGCCAGGGTGCTAGTGCCTTGGTATATTCTTTTTTCTGATCATAAGCCCAGCCCAGTCCTAACAGTGCCTTGTTAGATAAATGTCCCTTGAGCCTGACTTTGCGTAAAAATTCAAGTGCGAGATCTGGTTTTTCTTCTTGTATATATGAATAACCCAACGCCAGGTTTGACTGGTCACGCACGGCTTGCAACTCCTTGTCGTGTGTTTTGAGGGATCCTATTAAAGAGAGTATTTCTCGGCCACGCTGGGTATTGTTTTGTTTGATCATGGATACGGCGAGATTGTATCGAATATAGATTGACCAGGCGGACTCATCTTTGCTTTCTTGTAAATAGGTATCGGCTTCCTGGTAACGTTTTTGTGCCATCATGATGTTGGCAAATAACAAACGTTTTTCTTGATCTTGTTCAACGGGTAATGCCCCTTCGATACGTTTTATAGCTTGTTCGGCTTCCGGGTACAGGTTGCGCTGATAACGTATTTTAGCCAGGTAAAACCATGCCCGATTGCGAATGCGTAGTGGTACATTTGCATCGATTAACTTATCAAATATTTCACTGGATTTTTCATGCATACCAAATGACAGGTACATGCCTCCCAGTAGTAACTCAGCTTCCTGTTTATGATGAGGGATAGTTTGTTTTTGCTGGGCAACAGTTAGATTGACAATAGATGAAAAGTACTGACGCTGGAAAAAGTAATAGAGAGTATTTCCAAAATCCAGGTCACGCAATTCGTTCCAGATGATTTTCTCAGAAGGCGCCCCCGCTGCCTGCACATTCGGTGCACCCAGAAGCGCTCCAATAGTAATGGAGAGCGATAAGCTGGCTGATAGCAATAACTTCACGCTGGCCTTCCCTGTACTATTCCCATTCCTTAACTTTGAATTCCGGCTGATGTCTGGCTTCTGAATCGATGATTTGTAATTCAAGGTATTTTGCATCTACCTTTTTCTCAAAAACCATTGTCGATCCGCGTTTATATTCTCGTCCGCGTGGTCCAATGCCGACAAAAGTCGCGACCAGTTCATGTTTGCCAACTTTTACGTTTCCAACATATAAGCGTTGTACACCACCACGGTGTAAGGCGTCTATTTCACGTTCTGTATACAGATAATTGGTAACATTTTTGTTATCGAGTTTAAGTTGCACCGAATCCAGTTTGAAGAACTCGCCAACATCGATAGACAGAAATACAGCTACCTGAGATGTTGCCGGGAAAAGTAATTCTTCTTCAAGAATAAATAAATCGCGATTGAGTCCCAGTACTTCTTTTTTTAGATTCTGTATTTTATTATCCAGGCCGCGCATATCTGGCTTGGGGGCACTGGTGGTTTTATTAAGCGGATCCTGAGCCTGTACAGAAAAGGATATGAGCAAGGCGAGTGCAAGCCCGAAATTAAATATTTTATTCACGTGGATCCTCCCTGTATATGCAGGCTGATATGGAAAATAGGTGCTGCGTTCACGATTAAATTCATATAATTTTTCTTATGATAATAAACGCATTAGGAAAGATATGCATCTATTTGTTTTTCTATCATTTATTGTTGTCGACCTGAGTTGGAAAAACTGTTGTTTGAATCACAGTTCTGAAAAAAAGTGTTGAAATATGATTTTCATCCCAATATCAGTAAAAAGCCCGTTTTTTGGATATAAATCATGTTAAGTATTTGATAAGAATGATAATCATTTGTGTTTCTGTGTATTTTTACTAAGCAAACCTGTGGAAAAAATCAGTTGGTTTTGTTGGTCTATCAGTATCGCTTCAATATTTTCGAGATTATTGATCAATTTTAAGCCTTTTTGTCTACCCATGATGAAAATACTGGTAGATAATGCATCGGTCGTTGTTGCATCAGGTCCAATGACTGTCACGCTACGCAGTGTTTTCGCCGATTTGCCTGTAGATGGGTTGAGAATATGGTGAAAATGCTCACCATCTTTAACAAAGTAGCGTTCATAATCACCGGATGTCGATAAAGCAGTGTCAGTTAATGGTAGCGTTCCCTTAACATGGCGAGCCTTTCGCGGGTCACGAATACCAAGTACCCAGGGACGCCCACGTTTATCGCCGAGTATGCGGCTGTCACCACCGGCGGTGATAATGGCGTGCTTAATGCCGGATTTTTCCAGTATTTCAAATGAGCGATCGACGGCATGGCCTTTTGCGATACCACCCAGGTCGATATAAACATCGTTTACAGCAAACGTTATGGAGCGTGTTTTTTTATTCAGAATAATGTTTTTGTAATTGATTTTATTGATGTTTTTGTTAATTATTTGTTCTGAAGGGTAGGTTTTTTTACGGTAATCATAGTATCGCCCGATACTCGCATAGGTAATATCAAAGGCGCCTGACGTTAGTCTGGAGAAATGCAATGATCTTTCGATAAGGTCATACAATTCAGTGCTGATTTTTACAGGTTGCGTGGCAGCTCGCTGGTTGATCCGTGATAACTCGCTATTCTTTTTATAGGGTGACATCAGCCTGTCGATACGGTGCATTTCATCCATGACTGCACTGATAAGCAGTTTGGCCTGTTGGGCATCATCATGCCAAAGTTCCACGCGGATCACGGTGCCCATAATGGCCTGTTGGTCTTGATGCCACGCAGCCAGGCTGTTTATTGAAGCCAGCATCAAAGGCAGGATGAAACATAAGTATTTAAACGCGGTCATAATAGCTAACAGAATTTTCATAAGTTCAAGATTATCGTTTTATTCGAACAGGTGCACGCACTCTCTTGTAATATTGTTAAATCAGTCCAATATCGAATATATAAAAACCATAAGGTCATTCATGACAGAAAAACAGACAGTCAGGTTATCTATCTCGGGTATGAGTTGTGCCGGATGTGTCGGATCCGTTGAGCAGGCCTTGTTAGGTGTTGCCGGTGTCGATGACGCGACAGTTAATTTTGCAGAACATACAGCTGATGTGAGCGGCGCTGTTTCGGCAGTGGAATTAATTACTGCCGTTAAAGCTGCCGGTTATGATGCGACCGCCATGCTAAATGAACAGGATAGCGAACAAAAACAGCTTGAGGAATTTGCTCATTACAGGTTGTTATTGAAAAAGTCTGCTGTCGCTGCACTGGTCGGTGTGCCATTGCTTTTAAGTAGCGTACTGGGTGCCATGCCCGGCATGGAAACCACTGGACTCAGGATTTTCTGGCTGATAACAGGTGTGTTAACGCTGGGGGTCCTTTATTACTCGGGCCGGCAGTTTTTCACGGGAGCCTGGCATGCCTTTCAGAATCATAATGCCAATATGGATACGCTGATTGCGATGGGTACCGGCTCTGCCTGGTTGTATTCCATGCTGGTGGTGCTGTTTCCTGATATTGTGCCGACACTGGCAAAACACGCCTATTTTGAAGCAGCCTGTATTATTATGGCCTTAATTAATTTTGGTTCGGCGCTGGAAATGCGTGCACGAGGCAAGACATCGGAAGCGATTCAACGTTTGATCGGGTTGCAGCCAAAAACAGCACGCGTTATTCGTAATGGTGAAGAAATTGATGTGCCGATATCTGATATTGGCTTGCAGGAAACATGTCGTGCACGCCCGGGTGAAAAGATAGCCGTAGATGGCGTTGTTATTGATGGCAATTCCAGTATCGATGAGTCCATGCTAACAGGCGAGCCCATTCCGGTAGAAAAAATGACAGGAGACAGTGTTGTTGCAGGTACTTTAAACAAGACCGGAACATTATTGTATCAGGCGCAAAAGATTGGCAGTAAAACCATGTTGGCGCAAATTATCGAGATGGTTCGGCAAGCGCAAAATACAAAACCTGCTATTGGTCGTCTGGCTGATAAGATAGCAGCCATTTTTGTACCGGTCGTTATGATTATAGCTGTAATGACATTTCTGATTTGGTACAACTTCGGGCCGGGCATGGGTTATGTCTTTGAAACGACCATGACGGTCCTGGTTATTGCCTGTCCATGTGCATTGGGTCTGGCGACACCCATTTCGATTATGGTGGGAGTAGGCAAGGCGGCAGAAGCGGGTATTCTGATTCGTAATGGTAACGCCTTGCAACAGTCGGGGCATTTGACTGCTGTTGTCCTGGACAAAACTGGCACTGTGACAGAGGGCAAACCTGCTGTAATGGATATTGTTGTCGCTGACGATTTTACTCAGGATCAGGTGTTGGAATTAACGGCCAGTCTGGAGTCGGGCTCCGAACACCCGTTGGCTGAAGCTATATTGATAGCCGCAAAAGATAGGCAAATCAAATGGCAAGTTGCGGATGAGTTTAAGGCAACGCCTGGTAAAGGTATACAGGGGGTTGTAGAAGGTAAGCAAGTGGCTTTTGGGAATATTGCTCTGGTAAATGAGTTGGGTATCAATCCCGGTCTATGGCAGGACAAGGCTCAGCGACTGGCCATCTTAGGTCAAACGACTATGTACCTGATGGTTGAATCGCAAATAGCCGGATTGATTTCGGTGGCAGATCCGGTTAAAGAAGGATCAACAGATGCGATTGCGAAATTACATGCCCAAGGTCTGAAAGTGGTCATGTTAACCGGAGACCAAATGGCAACGGCTCAGGCCGTCGCGGCAAAGGTTAATGTGGATGAAGTTATCGCCGAGGTTTTACCACAAGATAAACGCCTGAAAATAGAACAACTACAACAGCAAGGTTATGTGGTGGCAATGGTAGGGGATGGCATTAATGATGCGCCAGCCCTGGCACAGGCAGATGTCGGTTTTGCCATTGGTAGTGGTACGGACGTTGCGATAGAAAGTGCAGATATTACGTTGATGCGAGGATCATTACATGGCGTTGCCGATGCTATTGCAATCTCGAATGCGACCATAAAGAATATAAAACAAAATTTATTTGGTGCCTTTATTTATAATATTATTGGTATACCGATTGCGGCGGGAATTTTGTATCCATTGGGTGGTCCGTTATTAAACCCCATGATTGCAGGAGCCGCTATGGCAATGTCTTCGGTAACCGTCGTGAGTAATGCCAATCGGTTACGTTTTTTTAATTTTGGTAAAAAGGGTTTTAAATGACGCTATTCGTTAATATCATGGGCTTGTTAGTAATAGGTCTGATCGTGTGGTGGTTCTGGCTAAATAAGCCGGGTAAACAGGAGAATAAACAATAATGAGTTGGTGGGGTAAGTTAGCAGGTGGTGCGTTTGGTTTTATGTTGGGTGGGCCGATAGGCGCTGTGTTGGGTGCAGCATTCGGTCATCAGTTTGATAGTGGTTTCACAGGCGTCATGCAGGATGAGAGACTCGGTGTTGGTGCAACCGAGAGGGTGCAAACGGCATTTTTTACCACTGCGTTTTCGGTCATGGGGTACATGGCGAAAGCGGATGGTCGTGTATCAGAGGATGAAATTCAGGTCGCACGCCAGATCATGGTACAAATGCAATTATCCGAAGATCAGAAAAAAGCAGCCATGTTATTGTTTAATGAAGGCAAGCAGCCTGACTATCCATTTGAAGATGTAATGAATCAATTCCGTCGTGAATGTGCACGTCGAACCAACCTGGTTCAAATGTTTCTTGAAATCATGATAGCAACGGCTATGGCAGATGGTGTGTTGCATAAACAGGAGCAACAACTGTTATATCAGATTAGCGATCTGTTGCATTTCCCTCGCCAGGCCTTTGAGCAGTTAATGGCTATGGTACAAGGTCAGCAACACTATGCAGGAAGCGCACAAGGTACCTATAAAACTTCAATTGAAGATGCTTATGCCGTACTGGGTATTAAAAAGTCAGCCACTGATGCCGAAGTTAAAAAGGCCTATCGACGGCTTATGAGCCAGCACCACCCGGATAAGCTGGTATCCAAGGGATTGCCGGAAGAAATGATGACGATAGCCAAGGAAAAAACCCAGGAAATCAAGGCCGCCTATGACGATGTGAAAAAAGCGCGTGGTATGCGTTAAACTAGCAGACAGCAACTGGCTTTCAACAGAATTAAAAAAGGCGACTAATGAGTCGCCTTTTCATAACCAAAAATCATAAGATTTATACTTTCTTGCGTCTAGCCACCCCGATCAAACCAAGAAGGCCTGCGCCAAATAACCAAACTGTAGCTGGATTAGGTATAGCGCTAACCGTTACCCCAGACACGAGACCACTATGTACTAAATATGTGCGATTATCCGTAATCCGAATATTCGTTAGTATCTCATCGGCGAAATTTAATGGTAGATCAAAGAGCTGCATATCCATCACATCAGGCGAACCATCCTTTCCAGGTGAAATACTTACCACGTTTGTGGTCGTTGTATTGTTTATGCGATTTGTAAAGAAGAGATTCCAGTCTCGAATATCTGTATTGCCTCGAAGATCTTTCTGGTAATAAGCGCCATCAGAGCCAAAGAATTCTACAAGCATTCGTCCTCCTGCTGTCGTCCCCCAATCAGTGTTTATCAGTGTAAAAACTTCTGTGGCTCCGAAAACACCAACATTAATATCGAGAATCCACTGTCCATTATTTGAAAAAGCCCCTCCTGCTCCGTTACCGCTACCCCAACCATTTGGTCCATCAGCTGGTATACTGAAAGGGACGCCGCCCAGATTAAATGTACCACTTTGCGGGAAAAACTGATTTCGTTGAACAGAAATATTGTGAGATGAAGAAAAATCTATAGGAATATATGCCCCTAATGAGGCTCCTGCATTTAGTAATGTACCTAACAAAATCGATATCACTATACCAAATTTAACTTTTTTCATGATTTGAACTCCTGTATAAGTTATATAATTCACCCTTTTAACAAATCAACTTTTGAGTACGTCATCAACTTCAGAATAACCCATTGCTCGCTTTCCTTCAGAAATCGTTCTTGAACACAATGCCGCCATCAAAGCATTCACTGCTTGATACTAATCAATAATAGTACAAATATTTACGTAGGGTCGTAAGCGGACATATTATGCTTACAAAAGTGGACAAACTTTGGTTACATGTACATAAATTTAGATACAATGCGGCGCTAAATACCACATTATTTTTATACTTTTAGGCCTTGTTTAACACTTAATTCTTCAATTACGTAAAAATTAACTATTAATAACAAATATTCTATTCATATTTTCAGATTCTAGCCGTTATTCAGCATAGCGAGCCGCGTAAAACGGCCGTGGGGGAGTTATTGCTGCATTAGAATAATGTTCTATTTCTGGAGAGTCACATGTCATTTTTATCACATTTTAGTATTAAGAAGCGTTTAATTTCGGTCATCACCATTCTGGTGTTTACCATTCTGTTCGTTGTTGTTTTTGGTATTACAAAGCTTGGTAATATCGAATCAAAATTCAATGAATATGATGATGCAGGCGTGTCAACGCAGCAACACACCTTAATGATCAGCCGGGACATGAATTATTGTTCACGTCTGACACGGAGTATTATGCTTGGCGATAATTATGACAAGAATATGAATAAACTACACAAACACATTAATAGTATCTCAGAGCATTTCGCAAGCCTGAAAGAGTCCGCCGCATTTATTAATGATAAAAAAATATCTGAAACCATGTTGTCCGCTATCAATGCATCAGAACAGGACACGATGGCATTCCTTGATGATGGTTTGAACAGGATGAAGGCACTGGGTTCACAGGATCGTACTCCAGAGGTCTTGCAGGCAGCATGGAATGGTTATCGTAAAGCGGCATCGCCTTTAGCAAATAAAGCACGTGGGAGCTTCAAGGATTTAAATGGTCTACAAACGGATATGATGAAGGCCATTCGTGCTGCGGCTAAAACATCCTTTTCAGGGTTGCGGAATGTTGTTTACACGGTAACTACTATTATTTTGCTCCTGGCGATAGCACTAACTATTGTTGTCGTCAGAAGTATTACCGGGCCGTTGAATGTTTTGCAGCAAACGATTGAAGGGATAGAAAAAGAATCTGATCTTACCAGACGTATTCCGGTTAAGGGTAATGATGAACTGGGGCACGTTGCCGCTTCGATCAACCTTATGCTGGAAAAATTTCAGGGTATCATTAACCATTTGTCAACATCTTCGGGGCAGTTGGCTACTTCGATTTCACATGTATCATCCGTAACGCAGGAAACGGCGCATGCGGTACAGCAACAGCAGTTTGAGGTAGAAAAAGTCGCTACAGCTATGAATGAAATGACGGCTACCGTACAAGAAGTAGCACGACATGCATCTGAAGCGGCCAACTCAGCTGCTCAGGCCGACGAAGAGGCAGTGGGCGGTCAGCGAGTGGTTGATGCGACTATTTCGTCTATCAATGAACTCGCCAGTGATATAGAGACAGCGGGCGATGTTATTAACAAACTTGAAGATGACAGCGAAAAAATTGGATCAGTATTGGATGTGATAAAAGGCATTGCTGAACAAACCAATCTGTTGGCGCTTAATGCAGCAATTGAAGCGGCACGTGCTGGTGAGCAGGGTAGAGGGTTTGCCGTGGTAGCTGATGAAGTGCGTACATTAGCCAGTCGTACACAGCAATCAACTACCGAGATTCAGGATATGATTGGCAGGTTACAAGAAGGCGCACGTAATGCAGTTTCAGTCATGTCGAAGAGTCGAGAACGTGCTACTGATACAGTACAAAATGCAGATAAAGCTGGCGACTCATTGTCTATGATTACGAACGCAGTTAATACCATTAACGATATGAATACCCAGATAGCCAGTGCGGCTGATGAACAAAGTTCTGTTGCGGAAGAAATTAACCAGAATATCGTTAATATTCAAACTGCAGCAGAGCAAACATCTGAGGGAGCTTTGGTGACATCATCATCTACCAATGAATTGGAAAATCTGGCGAATGAATTGAATAATGTAGTAGCTCAGTTCAAAAGTTAGAATGACAATCCAACGACTGTATAAGTGGTAATAAAAAGCCGGATAATAATTTTATTATTATCCGGCTTTTTATTATTTCAGGTTTAAGCTAGAAAACGTCCCACCACTGCAATTACGACAACACTTAATCCGATTAGCAGGTTAATACCAATCAATATTCTTATTTGTGCCAGCTTACTGCCACCTGTTGGCCAGTCTTCTGCGGTGACGGCTTGTTTGAGACGTCGGAAGGGGGCAAAAAATACATGCATGAATATCAGCATCATAATAATGCCAAGCCCCACCATAACGTGAACGTAGAGTGGTGTTGCACCCATGCTTTTATAAACAGTGAAGATCATCCAGTAACCGCTGTTGAGCAGCAAAATGATGCTAATCCAGACCCAGGGAAAGAATTTAGTAAACACACCAGCCCATAGGCTCAAACGAAGTGGTGGTTCAAGCTGACTGGCAGCAACCGGGCGTAGTGCCATATAGGCGAAGAACATACCGCCAACCCAAACAACAGCTGAAAGTAAATGTAGTGCTAAAGCGATAGCGTGTGCCATGATTTTATTCCTGTTTTTTTTCTGTTTTAAAAGTTACTTTCAACCAGCCACGAATACGTTTGATTAACTCATCTTCGTGTTGATTGTAAAAATGGTCCGCAGCAATGATTTCCATTTGCCGGTATTTCTGCATTTTTGATCGTTGTTCATAACGTTCCTTAGCTGCTGTTAACACTTGTCTGGCGTCATTTTCTGCAATGATATCCAGTACCGGGATTTTTATTTTTATCAGGTCAGTATTACTATCCAGTCCGCTGCCCTTGTCGCCATCCGCCATGCTGATAATAATTAATGCAGCGATAGGAGGTTGGGGTGTTTTACTGAGCCATTCAATTGCCATGCGTGCACCTAGCCCATATGCAATAACAATTATTTTTGTAGCATTCTTGCCTTGCAGCATTGCCTGGGCAGCGAGAATACGGGAGGTGGATTGCCCTGGTAATTGACTGAACTCCTTATCGCCAGCTTCTTTATTTGCTTTTGGTAGTTCGATGGATAAAGTGGACCAGCCGTGATTCGGGAATTTTGTCCTGACGGGTTGAATGAGATCGTTCCAGTTCGGGTGTTGCAGGTGATCATGCAGGATGATGATCTGACCTTTGGATGTTTTTGACGTTTGTTCGGTATAAATGGACAAAAAATCCTGCCCACCAGCATTTAATGTTTCGAGTTTCCCAACTGAGTCTTTTTGATCCATTTGTTTTGGCCAATCAGTTTGCGAATCGGCACGACAAGACCCCGTTGGCATGGCTAGAAAGAGAAAGGCGATGCAGAGGATTATAAAGTATGTTGATTGGCTGGTCTGTTGTGTCGAGTGTTTTGTCATAATATGGTTGCTAAATGGCGTATCAAGAGCATAGAGGATAATGGACTGAATTTGAAAGTGTTCTTTTTATAGTTGCTTGTAAAATGCCGGGCATTTATCTTAACATATTGATATTTAAATAAAAAATAACATTTTTGTGGTGTATTTGAAATGTTGGGCAAACCTGAGGGACTGATTTGAATCAGTTTCATAGCTGCAAATCTGGTGTATTTAATGTAAAGTTCGCTATCCCGGATTGCCGGGCTTATAAAAAATCAGGAAAATTTGAGTGAGGTTTCATCATGGCAACAGATAATTTGATCGCACCATCGATCCTTTCAGCCGATTTTGCACGTTTGGGTGAAGAAGTCGATAACGTACTGGCAGCGGGTGCTGATATTGTACATTTCGATGTAATGGACAACCATTATGTACCAAACTTGACCATCGGTCCGTTGGTCTGCGAAGCATTACGCAAACATGGTGTAACAGCCGATATTGATGTGCATCTTATGGTTAAACCAGTTGATCGCATTATCCCTGATTTTGCTGCAGCCGGAGCCAGTTATATCACTTTCCACCCGGAAGCATCTGAACATATCGATCGCACATTGCAATTGATTCAAAATGAAGGCTGTAAATCAGGTCTGGTTTTTAATCCGGCTACATCACTGGATTATCTAAAACACGTAATAGATAAAGTAGACATGGTGTTGTTGATGTCTGTTAATCCTGGTTTCGGCGGACAAAGTTTCATCCCTGCGACACTCGATAAGTTACGCGAAGCACGCAAGATTATTGATGCCAGTGGCCGCGATATCCGTCTGGAAATAGACGGTGGTGTTAAAGTGGACAACATTCGTGAAATCAAGGAAGCCGGTGCGGATACTTTCGTAGCAGGTTCAGCTATCTTTGGTGCCAAAAATGAAAAAGATGCCAACGTATACGATACTGTAGTTGGTGCCATGCGTGATGAGCTGGCAAAAGCGGGTAGTTAAGCAGCTATGAGTATCAAGCAACCTGAAATGGTATTAATTGATGTAGACGGCACGCTGGTCGACAGTGTGCCGGATCTCGCCTATTGCGTAGATGAGATGATGAAACAACTCGGCATGCCTGTGCACGGTGAAAACAAGGTCCGTGAATGGGTCGGTAATGGTGTTGAACGTTTAACACGCCGGGCATTAATCGGTAAACTCGATGGTGAGCCGGACGATACCCTGTTTGAGAAGGCCTATCCAATTTTCCTTGAATTGTATTCTGAAAATACCTGTAAGCGCAGTTGTTTGTATCCAGGAGTGAAAGAAGGTTTGGCATTTCTCAAGCAAAAGGGTTTTAAGTTGGGTTGTGTCACTAATAAGGCAGCCTGCTTTACCGAGCCTTTATTGCAGGAACTTGGAATATTTGACGATTTTGCCATTGTTATTAGTGGTGACACACTGGCAAAGAAAAAGCCGGATCCAATGCCATTACTTCATGGAGCGGAATTTTTTGACGTCAAACCTGAAAATGCGTTAATGTTGGGTGACTCGGTCAGTGATGTAAAAGCAGCGCGGGCCGCAGGTTTTCAGATTATATGCATGACCTATGGATACAACCATGGTGTTGATATTCGGGATTCTAATCCGGATGCAGTGATTGATAGTATGGCAGAACTGCCATCACTTCTGGGTGCTTAGGCAATGATTATTACAGATGGCCAAAAATTGAGAAAAGTGCAGATCAATACTCGTTGGTGAAGCGAGATTGTGCACGTATTAATGCGTGCTTCTGACTGGATTTTCCTTTATTCTTTTGAACCGGATGTAATGATGATGAACGCTGAAATTTTTTCCAAACTGGCAGACCAGGGCTTTAACCGAATACCGGTTATGCGTGAAGTGCTTGCTGACCTCGATACCCCCTTAAGTACCTACCTGAAGCTGGCTGAGGGTCCGTATTCTTATCTGTTTGAATCTATTCATGGCGGTGAAAAATGGGGGCGTTATTCCATAATTGGTTTGCCTTGCCGTACCGTTGTAAAGGTTAATGGATTTGAAGTCACTGTTAGTGAAGCAGGAGAGATTGTAGAGCGTCATCAAGTGGATGACCCGCTGGCCTGGATTGAAGACTATCAAAGCCAGTACAAGGTTGCAGAAGTGGAAAACCTGCCCAGGTTTAATGGCGGCCTCGTGGGTTATTTTGGTTATGA
>Ga0316206_1000620_pt1 | contig 42845 bp, 30 predicted proteins | sample 6monthpyrite_MG_FD_204942 | JGI IMG/M metagenome (GOLD analysis project Ga0316206, IMG submission 204942) | Microbial mat bacterial communities from mineral coupon in-situ incubated in ocean water Damariscotta River, Maine, United States -... | ecosystem: Environmental > Aquatic > Marine >...
AATAGAGTTTGAAGGACATACTTTCCCGGCTCCAAACAACCCCAGCCACTATCTGGATGCGATTTACCCTTTTGACTATAGGCAACTACCGCCAAAAAACAAACGCATAATTCATGCTCACAGCATAAATTTCACTTTACGATAAAGACTCAAGCCAGGATAGAATTAACTGTACTTCTCTTTTTATTAACCTCGTATCCCCGTGAATATACGACATTGTGGCAATGCCCTGTGTCCTCACCATAAGATGCATAACCAGTTCAGATGCATTCTTACTGTGTCCCATCAACTGAAATTGTTTTTTTAGCCATTGCTCAAAAACATCAAACTGCTCTTTTGTTATCGCTTGTAACTCATGTTGTCCCTTCCCTAATTCTGAATTAAGCGTTCCCATGGGACATCCAAACTGAATCACTTCATTTTTAACCTTTAAAGCAATCTGAGCATAACGTTGTAAACATTTAAGTGGTGACTTATATTTTTTTTCCCATTCATTCAGCATATTCTTCATTTCATTAACACGAAATTGAATAACCGCCTTTAACACATCTTCCTTTGTACTGAAGTGATAATTTAAATTACCGCGGGGTATATTTGATGATTCCGCAATATCGCTAAAGGAGGTTAAATTATACCCCTTCTGGTAAAATAAACGGTCAGCCGCTTCTACCACTTGCTGCTTAACCTGCGATGTTTTCTCTCTTGAAGCCATATCACATGAAGATACATATATTTATCCAATTACACAATTGGTCTTGCCATTCTCATGGCGCTTTTTTGCAAAGAATTCATTTCCGATATTTGTTTAGAAACAGCATCTTGCCAGTTATGTTCCGGTTGATAACCAAGCATTTCAGTAGCCCGTTGATTATCAGCATTAACTTCCTCTAACAAATGTACAATGCTACGCGTAACCAGCGGTTCCCACGGTACAATAGGATCTAACTTTTCCATCAACCAGGCAAATGGATAGGCAATAAAGAAAGGCACACTAAAATGGGGCGTAGGATAAGAAAATTCTTGATGGATAAACTCAATGACTTCTTTTACCGTTGGAACTTCTTTTCCCACAATATTAAAAGATTGATAACCATTCAAACTTTCCGCCGTTGCAGCACATGTCATTGCGTTACCAATATCTCTCCCATCTATAACAGGTAAACTCGTTTTTCCACCCGCTACCCAGGGAACAAGATGCGTTTTCAAACGGGGCAATAATATCGGCAATATACCAAGAGCATAATGCTCTCCTGCAAAAATGCCCAAACGCATATTAATCATGCTTGTTTTATTATTTGCATTTGAACGCATATAATTTTCTATTTTTATGACATTACATAAATGCGGCCAATAGCTTCTTCTAACACCCTCATTCATAGGGTTGTGAGAATATTCGGGTGAAGCCGCAGAGGTCGTACTGACATTAATAAACCGACTAATCCCTTTTTCAATGACTTTATCAATCAGCTTAATTGCGGGATCATAATACAGCTCTTTGGATTGTTTTTTATGGCTCCACAACGATGTCCATGCCATGGCATTACAAACCACATCCACTCCTTTTAACATTTCATCAAGATAACGTTCATCTCGAAAATCCCCTTCTCTAACCTCCCCCCTAAATTCTGGAATAAGTTTAGAACCGTCACGACAGGCTGCAATCACATTTATTCCATCAACATTCATTAACTTTTTTAAAGTATGCGTTCCGACAAAACCATTTGCACCTGTTACCAATATTGTTTTCATATTCCCCTCTCTCTTTATATTAAGACGACCATCTGATATAGTATTTCAGACAAGCATCTTAATATCAAGGAATATATTTATGGAAGATAGATTTGAGTACCCTTTTAAGTCCAAATATTTATCAATCAACAATAGAAAAATTCATTTCATCGATGAAGGAACAGGGCCGGTTATATGGATGATGCATGGTATGCCAATGTGGTCCTATGTATACAGAAAGCTTATTCCTCCTTTAGTAAAGGCGGGCTATCGGTGTTTAGCGCCAGATTTAATGGGGTTTGGTTTATCCGATAAACCCAAAGATGAAAGCGAACACACATTAAAAACTCACGTTTCCATGATGACAGAACTGATTAATCAACTGGGATTAAAAAATATTACTACAGTAGGGCAAGATTGGGGCGGCCCCATCAGCTTACGCTATGCCATTGAGAATAAAAATAATATATCAAATATTATTTTGTTAAATACCTTTATTGAGCGCTTTCCTGTTAATCAAAAGGAACGTAAAAATAAAAATATCATTACAGGGCCGTTACCTAAGATTTATGAATTTCTTTTCAAAAATGGAAAATTTTCGTCTTTTCTCGTTAAAAATCTTGATGTTTTCAGAAAGTTTGTCTGGTTAAAATGGAAAACAGGTAACCCCTCCAAATCTTTAGGTGCTGGTTTTCGCAGAGCAGTGGATCCACGGGCAATGGAAAATTATTTACAACCTCACTACAAACCTGAAAACAGAGCAGGAATCGCAGCGTTCGCAAAACTCATACCTAATCACAAGAATCACCCTAACGCCAACTATATTGACCAGATTAAACATGAGCTTGAGAAGTGGGACATACCAAGTCTAATTATATTTCCTGATGGTGATATGGCCTGGAAACCTGATGAAGGTAAGAATATTGCGAAGACGCTTATAAATAGTGAGTTCCATATCATAGAGAATACGGGACATTACATACAAGAAGACGCAGGAGACAAAGTCGCTGAGTTAATAATTCAATTTATGAAGAATGGTAATGCCTGAATAATAAAGGGATAGAATGTTGAAGAATTTTCCATAAAAATCAAAAAGTAGTATATATAACTACTTTGTTTGACTCTATGAAGATCAGTACCAGGCGAAAAGGCGCCTTTCCATTAAGGCAAATTAGTTATGCCTGTATATTTCTTGTATAAAATATATGTCTTTAAAATACCATCATACACAAGTTTTTATAATCCTATGACGAATAATAACGCTAAATTATTATTCTGACCTACACTAGTTTATAGAATATACAACAGAGATGATCTACATCATAACTTTTATTAAATAGAACTGTTACAAATAGCATTCGCTAAATGATGTTCAAATAAAGGGGTGAAAAAAATGAACACTAACATCAAATATTTACTCATCATTTTCACATTAATCCTAACATTTCCTACTGCCTCGGTTTTTGCCGAAGACCAAGTATATGGTTGGCAATTGATGTCAGAACAAGAGCGACTCGAACACCGCACCAAGATGCAAAGCATGGAAACGCAAGAAGAAATCAACCAATACAGATTGGAGCATCGCTCAATGATGGAACAACGTGCTAAAGAGCAAGGCATAACTTTACCGGATGTACCACAAAACCGTAATAACATGATGGATAGACGCGGTGGTGGTATGGGCAGCGGCGGCGGCGGTCGCAGATAACCTTGTTAAACATCCAAAAGGGCCAGCCACCACTACCCCTTTTATCAGGGGTATGAATTGCACACGTATTTTTTTAAGCTTACACTTTAAACAAAGTATTAGGTTATATCATTCTGCCAATTTTCACTTAAGGAAGCTTTATGAATATTCAAGACGAACTTCAAACAACGATCGATGCATTAGTGCAAAAAGGCAAAGGTATTCTTGCTGCCGATGAAAGTAGCCCGACCATTGCCAAACGTTTTAAAGCCATTGATGTTGAATCAACTGAAGAAAATCGAAGGGCTTACCGGAATTTAATACTATCAACCCCCGGCCTGAGTGAATTTATTAGTGGAGTAATACTGTTTGAGGAAACGCTTGGGCAACACGATGATAACGGCTTAATGTTACCTAAACTATGTTCTCAGCAAGGGATTGTTCCGGGAATCAAAGTTGATGCAGGTAAAATTTTCATGGCCAACGCACCCGGTGATGAAATCACTCAGGGTTTAGACGGGCTGGCGTTACGTTTAGAAAACTATAAAGAACAAGGTGCCCGTTTTGCCAAGTGGCGTAATGTCTATCATATCTCTGAATCGACACCGAGCCGGCTTGCCACTGAAGCTAACGCTGAAATGTTGGCACGTTACGCAGCCATTTGTCAGTCACAAGGTATCGTTCCCATTGTGGAACCTGAAGTCTTAATTGATGGTTATCACAGCCTGGGTCGCTGCGCGGAAGTCAGTGAAGAGGTTTTTCATGAATTGTTTCATGCCCTGCATCGGCATCATGTGGTTCTGGAACATATATTGCTAAAACCCAATATGATGGTTCCCGGTAAAGAACATTCTACTAAAACAAGACCAGAAGAAGTTGCTATACAAACGATCAAAGTGTTACGCCGCACAGTACCGGCAGCCGTACCCAGTATCAATTTTCTCTCAGGCGGGCTTACACCGCAAGATGCCACAGCTTATCTTAATGCGATGAATCAGCTAACCCCACAACCCTGGGAATTAACGTTCTCCTATGGGCGCGCCCTGCAGGAACCTGCATTAAAAGCATGGCAAGGTGATCCTGCTAATAGCCAAAAAACCCAGACTGCATTGTACAAACGTGCCAGCCTTAATGGTGCCGCACGTTATGGAAAATACACCGAAGCCATGGAATCTGAATAATCCATTCCGGTTATCCTCCTTCGTGTTCTTCTTTAATTGTTCAACATGAATAAGGAGGATTTATTCCCATAATCACAACGGGTTTGCAAAATACGCTAATTCTTTCGGCGGGAATAGAGTCAGGTCTTAGAGAAGGCACAACATGCCCCCCTTCTTCGAACATTACGACAAAAAAAATATTACAAATATTTAATCGTTCATTTCATCAGACAATATATATCATAAATGAAGGATATTTTTCTTTTAGGATCAAAAGCAACAGATATAGCCTCTGAATCTAATAAACCTTTGACTACCTTTTTATTTAATAGTGTGACTGAATGATTGTATTCTTTATTATTAAAATTGAAAGTGTAATAAATACCAATATAAGGCCCTTTATCTCCAAAGTATTCCGTAATTTTTGCTTTTAGTACAACACCTTCCTTGAACGTCCTTCGCGTGACATAACACCACCACAAACCAATTGGTGTAGTAATGACTGCAGCTAGTGAAAAATAACTTATCACTTCAAACCATTCTAAAAAATCATAATTAGAAAAAGGATACTCCGCTTTAAAAAAAAGTATAAAGGCCAACCCAATAAAAAACATGTAACCAAATATCGTTAAGAAAACAGACCAATCAGTGAATAAAATTCGTTTTATTGAGGGAACACATCTTTCCATATTACCACCTAAATTCAATCTGAACCTTTACTTCCTTTGATTATTTTTTTCATAAAGAAGGTAAAAAATATCCGGCTAAAATTAAAAACAAACCAACGATTAATATAGACACATAATGGCTAATAGTATTTTTTGATGGTAAATTGAAAATAACGGATTGCTCTGGCTTCAATGGATTTACATAGGCAACGTTTACATTTTTAATTGAATCTACTTTAGATAATATTTCGTTTTCCTTATACGACCACTCTCTCTTTTCATCGATTGACAACGTTGTGTTTTCAAAGATTTTATCATTAATTGTATATTTATATAAAATACGAGGGTAATATCTATACATTAAATTGGTATACAATGCCATTTCTTTTTCTTTTTTCACTTTAATATCTACGAGCTCTATTTCTACCGCCATCCATTTTTTCATTTTAAGTAATTTCATAAAAAAAATTACACTCTGATAGACAAAAATAAGACCTATAAACATCAATAAATAATTAAGCATATATTTATAACACTATTGATTCACTTACAATCTGGTCTCTATTTTATCATAGAAATGGTGCTGACGAGGTTGAATTCTAGCGACTCTAGCAAGAATTTATTTTTTATTTGTTAACTTATCCAAAATTACATTTTGGACATTTCTTTACATTTAACAACCAAGATAACCAGCCATTAATTTTTTTTGTTTTGACTGCCCAGTACATCCATCGCAATCTACAGCTTGGACATCTTATAGCCATTAGCCATTAGGGTCAGGTCTTGTTTCTTGCTTTTATAATTCGACTCACCCATGAATAATGCAACATAAAGTAATCACCGATAGCTTTCATGCTATAGCCTCCACTTGCATACGCTGCAACGATAGCTTCATCTCTTTTTTATACTTCCTCTCATAATACGACAGCTCTTTTACCATTGGACGTTTTTGAGCTAGGGCAACTTCACTTAAATCTTTATCCGGCATCATCTTACACTGCATTTCATCCACGAAATCATCGTCACCAAGAAATACCTGATTTTTTAATGCACTCCAGGGCTTGGTTTGGTTTTTTCCTTCTCTAACAAACGCCCGATAACGTTCACATGCGAGTTTTTTCCGCTTTGCAAATACAGATAATATCCAATCCACATGCAAAAAATCGGCTGGGTCAGTTAAACCGGCTGTGGCTCGATAACTACTCCATGCCCAATCTTTTGCTGAACGCACCATTTCTGCTCGAACGGGGTTTAATACAATATAGCGTGAAAGCTCTAAAAAGTAAGTGTCTTTTTGAACAAGGATGGCTTTAAACCGACCCTGGTAAACATGGCCTACTCGTTTATGTCGCCGATTAAAACTTTGAGTATAAACCCCGTTCAGTTGGCGCATTCCTTGAGATAAATTTGAGTCTGGCGTTTCGATGAGTAAATGATAATGATTACTCATTAAACAATAGGCGTGCACTACCCAATTAAAACGCTCACAGACATTTTTAAGGATGTTTAAGTATACCGTTCTATCTGTATCATCAAGATGGATATCTTCTTGCCGGTCACCACGCAAAGTAACGTGGTATAACGCGCCCGGAAATTCGATTCGTAAAGGTCTTGTCATGCATTAACTGTAGTTCAAACAGAAAGAAAAGTAAGAAACAAGACCTGACCCCACTTGTGACCCTTGCGTGTGATCGTTATTGTTCAAGAGATACAGCTCAAAAACTATTCACTTTCGTTCTCATCGACTTTTAATTTTGGAACATAATTTATTATCACCAACATTAATATACACGCAACAACAATTACAAATATTTTATCGAGAAAGAAAGACAAAAATACAGGTAAAACCGTAATATTTACTATCGTTAATAAATATAAAATTATATTCCTGCTTTTATCTTCAACTAACGAAGCAGTACATTCACCACAATGATACTTTCTATTGTGGCCAATCAGTTTTAATTGGATTTTGTTCCCACATACTGGACATACAGGCATGTCAACATATTCCCTTTTTGTTAACTACAGTTATTTTCAGCATATGTATCAGTTGCTCTTGTTAATGCCGTAGATGCAAAGAATAATCCATATATAAAGCCCAGTAAACCACCAAACACTGTGGCACCGGCTGTTCCTGCAAGCACAGAGAAAAGTGATATTAATATCACCCCAGTTATAAACTCTTCACCAGAACATGCGTCCATTAATGTGTTTATATTATCGTTAAACGTACTTACATCAAACGCTAATCCGACCAACAATAATAGCTGAGCAAAATAAGTGGCAATCAGACCTATCACTAATGTTAACGCAACGTAAATCAACACAGTTAGTAACAATATTAGAAATGCAGCAATTATTGCCATTAAAAATAACCCTATAACAACTCCAACACCTTCTAGAACTGTAAACCCACCATTCAATCCACCACTAATTTTATATGCACCCTCACCAGTCTCAGAGTCGAGAATAATATAACCAGATCCACTCCAACCATTTACACTTATAGAGTCTGTATGAGTGATAACCTCTTTCCCTAATGCAAGCGCATTTTTTATTTCATTCATAGATGAAGAATCATGATTTATATTTGGTATTGCTGTAGATTGGTTTTGTTGTGTTATATGATAGGTACGTTGTCCTTGGCTATTTGCTAGAGCCAAAACTTTCATTGCGCTTACCGCTTGTATATTACTACCAGGAGAAGTAAACATTTGTTCTGGAACTACATGTTCAAGTGTTGAAGAGAGCATTCCAGTTTCTTTCACAAACTCAACAAGTTGAGTTTGGTTATTTGTCTTTGTACCAGTAAAAGTACTTACACTATCCAAATCCATTTCAATTCCACCAGGACTTATAGATTGGGGGAAACCAAAAAAATAATTTACTTTTGGAACATATCCATAAGTACCAACAGATGGCATTAACCCTTGATATGTCCCCTGTTGCATACCACTAATTTGGCTCTGCGCAGTATACTGCGCAAAATAACCCAAAGTGCCCGCATAAAACATATTTCCTAATAATGACTTACGATTAATAGTTGCCAGTTGTGTTGGATCCTGAGCTTCTAATACCGTCTTTAAATTTGTTAAATTTTGTTTTAGATTATTAAGCTTGCTTACAGATACACTTCCACCAATTGTCGCAATGGATACATAACTACCAGCAACCACTGGTGAATAAAAATTATGAGCACCATGTGTAGGCAAAGTAATTTTATAACTTAAATCAACCTCTTCACCTAATGACATTGCATTACCAGAAGAAATGACAGCACCATTTAATTTTATTTCAGGTATTACACTAATTAAATAAGCCGATATGGTAGTAGGTAGTTGGGAAACATCTGCCAATTGGCCTTCAGGAAATAATGATGCTAAAGCTTCTTCATCAGACTTAGAAGCCGGTTTAAAGCTCAATGTGACTTTTTGATTATTTACTTTTGCCCAAGGTAATGTAGTTGCACTAATAGGTTGGTTAAGTACATCGCGTCCTAAACTAAACTGAATGGTAGGTTGTATTGATCCAGAAAGTTGGGCATAACGAGCTCCTTTTATTATAATCGGATTAGGAAGTGATGAGGGTAATCCAGGAGCATCATTGATAATAGTTTTATTACCACCAATTACATCGCCTACTGTTGCACTGGGAAAATTTGTATTTATATGATTAATTAAAGTAGTTTGCACTTGGTTTTTAGCATTTTGTAATACATTAGGGTTAAGACCACTAAACCAACCTTCTGCTTCATTAACCTCACCACTATTAAGAAAATCAGCAGTAACTGAATTTTTGTCCAAGTTAGTAATCGCTGCTACGTCAAGTCCTTTAAAATATTCATATTGTTTATAACTAGCATCAAGTTCAATCCAGCTATCAGCATCACGATTCACTGCAGCACGGGAAGGAAAGTAATCTGCTGCAGCCTCGACCCAGATGTGCTCCATTCTAATATTTGCAATTTTACCAGCTTCTAACATACCGACTAAAGGTATACCACCAGACGCAGCATAATTAGCAGCCCCATCTATTGAACTAAATCCCCCTACCCAATTCATAAATTTATCCGAAGGTACATCAATCGTGCCATGTACATAACGCGCAGGGATTTGTGAAGCTCGGAGCAATGCTACAAGTAAACTGGCTATATCAGCCGAATTACCGCGTAAACTCCCTAAAGTAATATCCGCATCTTGCATGGCACCCCATGATGGTATCCAGACAACATTATTCCTAACCCAGTGATAAATTTTAACTGCATCATAATTAAGTGCTGCAGCCTGGTCTTTTATTGCCTGAGTGATTTTCACTTCAACCGTTTCACTCAAATAAGCCGGATTCGTTGCACTAGGTAAAGTACTATAATTAAAATCACCTAGTGCGGCATATTCAGGCAAGGGATTATTCACCATGCCCGCTTGAACAAATTGTTCTGCAGTAGTGCGAGGTATATTATTTTTATTAGGCTTTAGGCTTTTATTGGGTAAGTTATTAGGGTCAAAGGGTTGTGGACTGCGTTTGAGTTGCTTTTCTTCAAGTTGTTTACGCGCAGCAAGTACAGCCTCAAGCTTTGAATCCGTATTATCTGTACTTTGAATTGTTTTCAGGTTACCTAACAACGCTTTCATTTCATTCTGATAGTTTTCTACCATATCAATATGACGTTGTTTTATTACATCCGCTAACTGGTGTTTTTCTATATGGGCTTCTGTTTTGGCAAAGTCTGTTATTGCCTTTTCATCATATTTTTGAAGGTCACTGTATAATTGTTCCAGTTTATCTTGCGCTTTATTCGCATCACCTTTATTCATTAAATTAAAAGCCAATACATCTAATGTATCCTGAACACTCACTACCGCCTCGGATAACTTTGTGTCGTTACTTTTTTCTTTTTGACGTTGTTGCTGTGTTTTTGTTTCAGGTAAACCGAGTAATCTTGCTTTATGGGGAGCGATTCGATTGATTTTTTCAACAACATTTTCTTTTTCTATTACGTCATTTTCAAGTAATGCATAATAAATAGTACGTTCAACCACTAAAGCAATTAAGGCGACAGATATTAGATAGGCGACCGAACGACTGAAACCATAAGAAGTGCGAATTGAGTTAAGAAGCGTAGTATCCATTTCTGTTTTCCATATAAAATAAGTTATTTCGTATAATTTTTATTATTTCTTAAGCTATTTAATCATCACTCTCATCATCCTTAAACGGTAATAGAGCAGCATAATGAGAGATCGCATGATCTACCATAATCCGAATTTCTTTGGTTTTATCGTGAGTGACTTTTGCTAAATCATCCGTCGCCTTAATGAGATCTTTCAATACATATTCAATCTTGTTTTTAATGGCATTTTTCTGAGCAGAATTCAATTTATCCAACGCCTTTTTATAATATTTATGCTCGCCGCTAACCTCAGTAAGCGCTACTAACGCTTCATTCAACCCTGAATATAGAGGTCGGCTGACGATCAGGTTAATAACGTCATATTCTTCAAAATCTGGTTCTATCCCTGTTTGAATTGATGCTTTAAAGGTAAATGAACCGCTCACCGCAGGTAAACGCACGTAGAAACGAGAACTAAAGGTTTGCTCTTCGTCTAGCGTAAATGGAACTACTAACTGACCCTGTGCATTCAGGTGAGTTCCCGCCATGCTGTCGACTATCTGCACGCCTTCAGGTAATGTTATGACAACTTGGCCCGGTGTTTCTATACCTTCGTTCGTTAGTGTTACTCGAACAGGTAACACATTGGTCGGTATCATATTTAAGTTCGTTGGATGCGTGTATAACAGCCCAGCATTTAGTAAATCATCCAGAAGACCAGGATCTTGTGCCGCAGTAGCATGTGCCAACAAATCAAAGGCCACATAGACAGATTTACCCAGCCCAAACTGATAACTTGTTACAGCGGCTTTGCTGTATTTATATGCGCCATGTTCGTCATCGTCTTTTGAATCAGACTTATTATTGTCTTCATCCTTATGGTCATTATTCTCATGTTGCTCAGCAACAAGATTAAACTCTGCAACGACTTCTGCACCCTTTAATTCAGTTCGTAAAGGTTTATCTTTATAAGTCAAAAATTGTTCACCATTCAACGCTAAAGGTGATGGTTTAAAGATAAAGCTCGAGACTTTACTGTACTTTCCTTTATGTTTTATACCCAACGCTGCATTTAAATAGTGATTACGTTCATCATGGTTACCCGCGACAAAGAGTCCTTCACCACTGTAGATTCGTTCGCGCAATTCCTGCTGTACCTGTTTATCGAGTTTTTCGTGTTCGTTAAACAAGGCATAAGCGACATAGCCATTGCTACGCATTTGTACTGCAAAGTCATTATCATCCGTTACGATAGTGTATGACCAACCTACTGCTTTTAACTGTGCTTCAAGGAAAAGTCGTTGTTCAGCTAAAGATGGCGCAGCTTTTGGCCCATGAGGATCATCATGATTTTTATTTTCATTATGGTCATCTTGATCACTATGATGGCCTTTATCATCATCGTGTTCTTTTTCACCATCTAATAAAATCAATAAACGACCTTTACCTAATTGGTTAAAGGAGGTATCTATCTTAATCGGTGGCTCAAGTACTTCAAAACCAGCAGCAGCTAATTTTTCAGTTTTTCCATTTATTGATGCGCTCAACACACAGAGATAACTTCCCAATTCCATATTCTCTGTTTTAAAGCTCTGAAGATTTGAACCTGATGCACCCGCTGCAACAGCTTGTAAATTAGTGAGTTCTGAAATCACCTCTCCTGTTGCAACATTTAGCATCTGACGAGTAATCGTCACATCCGATAAGCCAGCGGATGAACGATTCGTTAAGGTATCTTCACAAATAGTGGGATCACCCTGATAAACCCGTGAAGGTTTTGTGCTCATTGTTCCAACTAAACTGTGCAAAATATTACGTTGCACCTGGAATTGTGTTGCACTCGTCGTTAAAATATTACGTGTAAAGTTATCTTTTACGATAAATTCAACAACATAATTACCTGAAACGGCATCATTTAATACTAATGATGAAGTTATATCACGAAGAGTAGCAGGCAGTAATTCACCTTCTGTGAAGGTGTCAAAATACAGGGTGGTACCCGCTGGATCTTTAACCATGAGTTCAATAAACGTATTAGGTTGAATCACATTGGCGCTAATATTACGAATACGACCATTTAGGGTAACGTTATCCCATGACTGATAAATGGGTTTATCTGTAGAGATTGAAGAGTTAATCGCAATACCTGCACTCAAAATAGAGAACGGAGTAATGGTTTCTTTTACTACGCGACCTTGTGTATCGAGTAATTTTGTATAGATTTCATAAGCACCAACATATTGCCCATTGGTATTCCAAAGTGCAGACAGGGTAACACTCGCCCCTGAGGCAAGACTACCCGTTTCAATGGGCAGTAATGCCGCAATTACATCTGTTGCACCAGCGGCTCTAATGGATATATCCACTACCGCGGTATCGGTTACTGGAGATGTGTTACCGACTATTGGTGTAATCACGACACCTTCATTTGCAGTATAAGTCAACTTATTTGCTGTAACAGCTAGCGTTAATTCACTTGTTGCCGTCACTGATGGGATATCTAAATCAACACGAATCCGATCATTATTAAATGAGTTGTTAAATTCCATAAATGCAGTGGATGCAACCGGACGTTGTTCATTTAACAACAGATCATGCAGCGTCATATCAAACTCGATAACTTGTTCATTCGATGTAACCCCCGTTAATGACCAGAAATGTTGATTACCACCTGTGTTTGGAGTAATTGAGGTTTCTGCGACGGTTGGATTTATTAATGATATGTTCGCAGGAACATCTACTGTTAAATCAACATCAATTCCGCCAAGCCTATCCAGTGCTTTTGGCATATAGGCCATAACGAAACTAGTCGAGGCAAGACGGGTTCCAAAGTAACCATTATTGTTATTCCATGAGCCATCGCTAAGTTGAGAATTCAGTAAGTATTGGATATTTTTTCTTACCATAGGATCATCAGCGGATGGGTTTGTGTAATCCAGAGCAATACCCACCATGGCGCTCACTAAAGGATCACTGGACCAATTAGTATATCGTCCCCAACCACCATCAGAACGTTGTCGGCTTCGTAGTATATTTTCTTCATGGCTAATTGCTGTTTCAATTTCTTGTAACAGAGAGGGATCTGTTATTGCGAGTTTTGCTTCTGCTAGCGCTGACATACGCAAAGCATGAATTGTATTTTCACTTGTATTATCGGTATATCGATTTAAGAAGAAAAGAACCATTCTTGGAAGTTCAGCTTCATAACCAGGTAAAAGGGTTGGTGTAACGCCTAACTGACCAGGAGCTAATGTTTTACTTGATGCGATAACATCAGACATCCCCATTGTCACTAAGGCTGTAATATTACTCGCATTGTTGACGTAGCCTGTATTATGATCTTGTGTAAAATAGGTTTCATTTCCACTACGGATTTTTCGATCAAACATAAAGCGTGTTGCATGATACATGGTTAAAAAAGCATCTTCTTTAGCTGGTGTCGATTTTAATGCCCATAACGCTAAACTTGTTTGAGTCTTTGCAAATCCAGGATGACTTAAATAAACTCCACCATTACTTTGCTGGCTAGTGACAAGCGTATTAAATAAGAAGTCTGTGTCTGCTTTACTGATATCCGCTTTATCCAGTGATGAAGCTAGACCACTATAACTTTGTGTTTGAATATGACAGCCTAAGCAACGATTTCGTTGATGCCATGAAACAGCATTAGGCCCAACATAACTGCCCCCTTTTTCAACTGCATTTTTCACCGCAAAGAAAAGTGGGTCGGTGCCTGAGCCTGTTCTTGTATCTACGCCCTGTAAATTAATTCTTGCGCGTATCGCATGGCTACCCTCAGGAAGAAACTCTTTATCAATACTAAACGTACCTGTTGCTTTATCACCAATATAAATCGTGCCATTCACAATACCGGATGTTGCACTGTCATTTGGTATGACTGTCACCAATAAATTTCCCGCAGTAGAAGGTAACCACTCACCAAATAATAAAGTTTTATTATTCAATGTTTTCAATGAATCTAGCGTTGCTTGAGCAGTGTGAATAATATTATTTGTATCCGGCTCTATTATTGATAACGTGAAACCCAAATTGGTTAGTTCCGCATTACCATTATTAACAATAAGTGCTTCTAGTTTAATTGGTATTGTTGACCCTGCCTGTGATAACGGTGGGTCAAATTTTGTTGCACCACCCACCAGTTTCGTTAACAATACACTAACGTAATTACCTGATTCCGCAAAAACTGTTCCGGTTGGATTTCCCCGGTTAATTGATCCTGGTTTTACAGCCCTTACGATGATTTGATATTTTCCAACTGGCGCTTGTTTAACATCCCAGTCAAACTCAAACGTTTTTGTTTCTGTTGCAGCAAATAAAACATTTGCCTGTTGTTCAGCTGTCCCCGGAATATTTGATAATATTGTTGCAACATTGATACCTGCGGCATCAATGATTTCTGCAATAATAAGTCCTTCCTGTTCAACATCAGCAAGGTTGGCTATTTCTGCCATGAAACGTGCTTTTGTATTTGCCGTAACGTTCTCGCTTACAGGTTTCACACTTAATACCTGGAACAATTTAGTCGGTAGGTTGCTAACCGGATCAATCACTTCATTTACAACAGGAACCAAGGTTTGATTAACCGTATAACTACCATGCGCAGACAACTTCACATTTAATGCTGCCGGGCTATAATTCATAACAGAAATGGCAAGGTTGAATTCTAATAAACTAATGCCAGATATTGTGTATTGACCTTGCACATTCGTCGTTGCAGCACTTGTACCATCAATACTAATATCCGCACCTACTACAGGAAGACCAGAATCTTTATCGGTAATAGTGCCTGAGATAATTGATGTTGTTACAGATGGATCAGGTGCAACAAACGGAGGCAATACAAATTCAACTGCAACTTCACCAAAGGAACTAACCGTTATGCCGTATGTTTTTGTTTGAAAGCCTGCTGCAGAAATTTCAATATCAAATTGTTTAAGTGAAATATTGCTTAAAGTGAATTTACCTGATTGGTCAGAGGTAATAATTTCACCCGTGTTAATTAATTTTGCTGAAGCCCCAACAATAGGTGAGTTACCAATTCCATCAATAACGGTTCCCATTAAAGTAAGAGCGGTTGGTGCCTGTACAGCAATATTTTCCGGATACAAACTTAAGTTGCCAACATTACCGTTACTGCCATCTGCAAAGTTGATGATGTATGCTGAAGCCTGGTAATTTTGAGCGCTAACCACTGCGCGATAACTTCCACGAGGTAAAGATGTGAAAACAAATTTTCCTGCTGTATCCGTTACAATACTTGGGCCACTATCTAAACTTATTGTGGCACCCGATATATTTTGTCCCGATTTCCCATCAACTACAAAACCATATAAATTAGCAGGCGTATTATCTAAGAATGCTCCCTGTTTAGTTAAGCCCTGCTTTAGCGATAAATTTTGACCAGCTGAAATATCAAAGGTGGCTGTTACGGAGTTATAACCATCAGCTGAAATACCTAACGAGTAACTACCGGACATTAAATTGGTTAAATTAAATGCACCAGACTGATCAACATTAACAACCAGGCTCTGTGGACCGGTTAAATTTAATTGTGCATTTGTAATGGAAGCCTGGGATTCAGAATCAAACACTGCCCCCCTTAATACGCCTGTAGTAGGCAGAATATTTAGTGCAACTTTTCCAATATTTATCAACTTACCATTGCTAACATTTACAACGTTGCTTGCACTGGAAAAACCTGTTTTCTCAAATATTATGGTATACGTTCCTTCTGCGATACTTTGTATATTAAAGACACCTAGAGAGTTGGTGGTAACCGTTAAGCCAGATTGTTCTTTTACTGTAATGTTAACATCAGAAATAGGTTCATCTGATCCAGCAAGTACAACTTCACCGACAACGCCACCATTCGTGATAGTTGCAACAGGATTAATAATACGTTTTTGATATGTATCGAGTAAACGAAGTACCAAAGCGGTAATATAAACATCGTTATCCCAACTGGTATTTGCCAGCATGTTTTGTTCTAACGTGGTGATGCTTGACTTTAAAATGGATATATCTGAAATTGATTGAGTCAGAGCTAATAGAGCATGCACGGATTCAAACGATGAAGCCCAAAGACCTGAAGCATTTTGCTGAACTAATAAATAGTTGGTTGCAGAAACGATAGATTCAGCAACACCCGAATATTGTTTCTTGTAATATGATAGCGCATTAATAACAAGTGACGTTTCATATACACTGCTTGTATTTACACCACTATGCCAACCACCATCACTTTGTTGTTGATTTAACAGGTAAATGACCGCAGATTGAATTTGAATACTTGCCGTTAAATTTAATTCAGATAATACACTTAAGCCAAATGCAGTATCAATAACCGATGAATTATAGCCATGAAGTTCACCCCACCCTCCATCTATATTTTGCATACCTAGTAACTCTGCCACCAGGGGTGCTGTTTCCTGGCTGGCATTATTCAATGCAATAATTTTTCGAGAAAGATTTTCCGTGCTATGGTAAGAATCTGACGCAACATATTGAAGCGCTGTATTTGTATCTGTCGTCGACGCGAGAACATTAACTGTTCGTAAGACTTCAGAGGTTGATTGATAAGGTGTCGCGATATCCGTAGCTTGCGCGATGCTGCCATCTGCATTTTTATTAGACAGCAGCCAATTAATATCAGCCTTTATAGAAAATGAAATAAGCAATCCAATAACTAAAACTGGAATAGCAATCCAAAAATGCAACCTTCCTGTATCCCACATAAATCTGACCCTGCAATTGTATTTATTCTTTTTTATACATCATAATTAAGACTGTGCAGTCTTAAACAGGTACGTCAAATTATCTTCCAGGGGGAATATTTGAAGATATTTTAGTGGAATGAGGTGCAAACTTCTTATTCAGCTTCATCCCTGAAGTACCTGAAATAAAAATAAACTAGAGCTATGTTTAATTAAAAAATAATATACACTGAATTAACAGTTTTTGAATCACAACCTGCTTTTATTTGAGAACCACATCACAAATTAATCTAATATTTCTTATATGAATTTTTATTTCAGTAACAAGGAGTCTAACTCACGGCTATTTTAAGCTAATAAAATAATAAACTAAAATCAGGAATATTTAGATGCGGAGGTAAAATACTTGGTTGCTCTACAAAGAGGAGTTGGCAGAGCTGGAGGGGCTAAACCTTGTTTATTGCATTTATTGTTCGACTAAGCTATCAAGAATAAAGATTAAAATGGTCACCTACACTGCATTTTATCAACAAAGTTGCCATGCCCCAGAAAACCTGTTTTTTCTGTGTGTTCAAAGGTTTAGGCTGATTTTTTCCTTCTGCTATAAACGTTTGATAACGTTCACTTGCGAGTGTTTTACATTTTGCGAATACAAACAATATCCAATCTATATGTGAAATTATGCTGGCTCTGTTAAGCCAGTAGTCGCTACGATAACTACTCTATGCTTTTGCACAAAACTAACAGACACTATTTAAAAATGCCTAACTTGCAGAGCGGGTCTGAACTACTGCATTTCATAGAACAGATAAACTTCCAGCTACTAATATTATAACTAAGCATAAAGCTTTATATAATGACTTCCGGCTTCTGCTGCTAATGAATCACTTAAAGCAAATCCTGTTACATTTGTTGAATTCAACACTTCAAAACAATAACCTTCAATATCATGACTAATCATATTCCATGATTCTTCTTCGTTTGTGCCTATTGGGCGACATACGCTCATAGGCATACTTTGAGTTTTAATTTTCACCATCGGAGGTTTTGCTTTAAATGGATTATCCTCACCCATTAAGCTTGCAGCAATCGTTTTTGCCTGGCGGCGAATAGGTTCTATGTAAGCAAACAATTTACCTTCAACTGATGCGCAATCTCCTAAAGCATAAATATCAGAATCTGAAGTTCGCATATTATTATCCACCGCAATACCTGTATCAATTTTTAGACCACTCTTTTTTGCCAATGTTGTATTTGTCACCAGACCCGCAGCGGAAAGAACAAGATCAGTATAAATAATATCACCATTTGATAGCTCTGCTTTCAAGCTTTCTCCATCCTTATCTAAGCGTTTAAGGGTAACGCCAAAACGCCATATAACACCTTTTTTAGCAAGCCGCTTTTGAAATTCTAAAGCCATTACATCAGGAATCAGTCCTGCCAAAGGATATCGTCCAGGGTCAATAACGTTCACTTGATAACCTGCCTTCGTTAAATCATCAGCAAACTCGCATCCGATTAAACCTGCGCCAAGAATCGAAATTGTCTTTACACCTTGTGACAAGAATTGTTGTAGTTTTTTGAATGAACTTAAATCATTGACCCTTATTATATTTTCTGTAGCATCACCTTCTACAGCAAGTTCACGCTGGTTAGCACCCAAAGCAAGAATTAACTTACCGTATTCAATACCACCCTTTGCTGTGGTTAAACGTTTTCGTGCAGTATCGACCTTCAATACCTTTGTTTCTGATCGCACTTCAATATTAAGATCTTTTGCTTTTGATAAAGCATCTTTATCAATCAAATCATCGGCAGCTCTTCCTTGTGAAATTGCTAATGACAATGCAGGTTTTGGATAAACCATACCTTTGCAGGCACTAACTAATAAAATTGGTCTTTCTGGCTCTTTTTGTCGAATCGCTTCAGCCGCTGACCAACCAGCAATACCTGCACCAACAATAACAATATAATCTTTTCCGCCGCGACTTTTTTCAGATGACGACGGTTTCAATGCTACAGGTTTATTTGTCGATGCAGCAGGTATCTCAACTAATAGACGAAGGTCACTCTTGGCCATACCACAAAGCGGACATTGCCAGCCATCAGGAATATCCTGATATCGGGTACCAGGTGCTAAACCAGAATCCGGATCCCCTTTCTCTTCATCGTAAATATAACCACAGGCATCACAAAGCCATTTTTTATATACAATGTCATTCATTTCATCACTCCGAAACTGAAGCAAGTATGCTACTAAAAATAATGTCGAGCTCTTCGGCTACTTTCATTAAGTCAGCAGATTCATATGGTAAAAAAGTTTCTGTTGGCATACGACAAGCAACTTTAGTTTTTTTACCTTCTTCATATACGTGAATTCGTAACGGGATATCATAGCCCGCCGCCTTACAAGCATCCCAGACACGAATCGCAAAATCAGGTCGAAATATTTCCAAAATCTGATCGGCAGGAACAGTTTTTCCTATTTTTGCTGCATTAGCCTGACCATTGATATGAGCAACGACACGCATACCTTCAGTTTCAACAGCAGATAATAATTTCTCAATTGCTTCGTTCGCATCTAACACGGTGGTAAATATTTTCATAATTTCCTCTTCAGCATAAATTTTTATGCAGCATTAGCCAGCCGTTCTAGTTCTTTTCTTAAATGCTTAATGGCTGGCGTAATTATGGCTACAAAATATGATTCACGTAATTTTCGTTGTGCCGGCGCTGTTATTAAATATCCTTTAGCACCTGTATGTAACATCGCTGACTGCGACGCACGTAAAGCAAGTTCGCCAATCGTCAAACGTAACTGCAACAGGTCCTGAAAAAAGTCATCTGATGATTCAAAAGGATCCTCTGCTAATGTAAGTATCGCGTCAACGGCATCATCAAGTTCACTTTGTAATTCATCCGGACGATCATCCAGATATCCATTAACATGCCCCATGACAGGTTCAATCTCACGACAGATATTGATGCATGATTGAATATTTCCTATACCCATTCCAGCCTGTAATAACACAATCCCGGAGCGAACACGCTTAAGAAACGCAGCACCGTTCTCATCAATAATCATGTCATCCGGAATAAATACATTTTCAAATATACATGCAAAGGTTCGCGTACCTTCAAGTGCAGTAAAATGTGCCGATGAGCGTAATGTAAACCCCTCACTTGCACAATCAATCAACGCCATAACTGATTGACCTGAGCTTCCATCAAGTGTGAACAAAGTGCCAAAAACATGATTTTCACCAAGATTAGAAACCCACGGTAATGAACCATTCACAACATAGCCGCCTTCAACCCGGGTTCCTTTAAGTCGTAATTCCTCAATTCCAGCAAAAGCTTTCATTGTATTCGACATGCCGCTACCGCCCAGTACTTCACCACTGGCAAGCTTGGGTAACCAGTTATCACGTACAACAGGATTAACAGCATTTTGTAAATACCATGCACAGGTATTCTGGCACCACATTGCAAAGCCGGTCGACATACACTCATGTGAAACTATTGCCATAGTCTGTATTGCTGCAGCAAAATCAGAGAGACCATCATTACGTGCATCTGGTAAATGCTGATTAAACACACCAATGCTCCCCAACTTTCTGAGTACCTCTTCGGGATAGATTCCTTCAAGGTCAATACTTGTCGTTAAGGGTTTAAGATCATCATCAACAATTTCCTGACACGATGATAATAATTTATCCACAGACATCAATGGCTTAGGGTAACTCGCTGTATAGCTATTCATTTTCATGTTCCTCAATCTGACGCAGCACTCACCTCAACGGCAACATTATTTCGTAATGTATTTGCAACAGGTGACCAAACATTTGAGTGAGAAATAATTTCATCAATTTGTTCTTGTGGTGCATCACCTTCAGCAGTCACTTTCACGCGTACTGCGGAAAAACCCAGTGTTTTTGCTTCATTCAAATCCCCTGTTCCCCATACTGCGGTGACGTTAATATCACCTTCCAATGCCAGTTCAAGTTTAGTCAGCTTAACGCCCTGAGCCGTCGCATTGGCATGAACACCTACCGCAAGACATGCACCTAATGTTGCCAATAGCGCTTCCGACGGATTGGGGGCATTATCTTCACCTAACAAATGAGGCGGCTCATCAATCAGCATGGGTTCTAAATCACGTACATACGTCTGCATGCGAAACTGTCCTTCACATATCGTTTTCGCTTTAAGCGTAACGACAGAATCGGGGTTCGCTTTTCCTTTTTCACCGAGTGCCTTAAGGCCATCAGAATCAAGTGGACGCAGACAGCTCATAGACTTTGAAATAATTTGTGGTGATGTACTCATTTTATTCTCCAGTGTTTATTAATCGTTTTATATAGACTAGAGAGCAAAGGTTATGCCAAATAAAATTTTGACTTTAATTTCAACAAGTTAAGGTAATTTTGACGATTATATTGCGATGGCTTCATTAAGTAGATATGTCATTTGTCGACAATGTCGACAAACTAAATACACTTTGTCACTTTTTGAAAAAATTTTAGACAAGAGCTCTGCTGTTATAGAGAATCCGGGTAAAAAACACGTTGGCAATAGAAGGGAATTAAAATCTTAAAACACGTTTTACATAAAATATAAATAATAGTTATATCTCAAGTTTTTTTAATCGATAACGTAGTTGACGAGGAGTCATACCAAGACTGATAGCAGCGCGTGTCTTATTTCCATGATTCAACTTGAGGGCTTTGAGTATTGTACCGACTTCATCATCACGAACCCGTGCGTACGGGCGCATCCCATATTGCATATTCGCAGGCAGAGGAGGAGCAACTACGGCTTGCTCATAATGCCGGGCAGAAATAGTTTCTCTTTCAGTCGCAGGCATTGATTCTTGCATTGTACCGATAATCCCTTCCTCTTCAGCAAGAATTTGTTCAATCAGCTCTCGTCCAATTAACGTATTAACACATAACAACACCGCACGCTTGATCAAATTTTCCAATTGACGAATATTCCCGGGCCAAAGATAAAGTTCGAGGCGCTCCAAACTCCCGGGGCCAAATATCACGCTACGACCATACTCTTCATTAGCCACATTAAGAAAATGGCGCGCCAGAATAGACACATCGCCCTGGCGATCACGTAAAGGAGGCAGTCGGATTGGAAAAACATTTAATCTATAGAAGAGATCTAATCTGAAACGATTTTGATTTACTGCCTCTTGCAAATTTTTATGTGTCGCAGCGACAATACGTAAATCTACCGGTATCGATTTAACACTACCTACTCTCTGAATTTCACGATCTTCCAAAACCTTAAGTAACTTAGACTGAAGTTCTAAATCTAAATCACCAATTTCATCCAGAAATAATGTGCCACCATTCGCGAGTTCGAGTTTGCCTTTTTTTGCACCTGTTGCGCCGGTAAATGCGCCTTTTTCATGACCAAATAATTCTGACTCAATTAAACTTTCAGGTATGGCAGCACAGTTAATTGCAATAAAAGGCCCCGCAGAACGCTCACTCGCTAGGTGCTGCATACGTGAAAAACGCTCTTTACCTGTTCCTGATTCTCCAAGTAACAAGACCGTGGTATTCGTGTTTGCTACTTGCAACGCTTGTTCTATAGCACGTTGCAATGCAGAGCTCTCACCAATGATGCCGTATTGCGCACCACGACTTTCCAGTTTATTTCTTAATAGCTTATTCTCAGATAATAAATGCGCGGTCTGTTCACTTATTAATTCATTGACCCTTAAAATTTGGCCAATAAAAGTTGCTATAACTTGTAGTAAGGAGAGGTCCCGTTGAAATTGTCGCTCACGATTACGTAAACGATGTACAGCAAGTACACCAACAGGTGATTCATCAAGAATAATAGGAACAGCCAGATATGCAACAGCTTCATTAGGCAGTTTGGTGCGTTCTACTGCGCGAGTCAGATAGGTAGGCTCTTCATCAATATTCTGAATTAAAGCCAACTGCCTTGTCTTGAATACCCGCCCTGTAACCCCTTCACCAAGAAAATATTGCCCTTTACTGCGTTCAGTATCGGTCAGTCCATACGCGTATTTAATTTCGAGTTGTTCCGATTGCTTGTTCGGTAACACAACCCGTCCACGATTAAGACCAAGCAGCTGTGATAAAAGACGTAAAATTCCATTAATGGCTGGTTCAGGTTCAGCCGAGTGAGTAATAAGATGGGCGGCCTGTTGCACAACCAGTAACTCAGTATCAATCTCTGTCTCGCTATTTGCAGCTATAACTGTCATTAAATATTCCTAACATTGTCGACACACACATAGCTATGCAAAATTATGGCCAGTATTTTTATATGGCTATATATCGCACTAAACGCTCAAAATCGAACTTACAGATAAGGAATTTTAATATTATATCGCACCGAAACAGCGCTAAAAAATTCATCGTGGATCGAAATATGGCAATTTCCATTTTGCCATATTTCAAACAATACTAATCCTGATTATACCAACTAAAGTGTTTTATCAAGCGGACACAGATACCATCAAGAAAATATCCAAGAACACCAATAACAACCACTATAGCAGCCAGTGTGTCATATTCCAGTGTGTCACGCGCATCATTAATTGCATAACCCAGCCCGCTTGTTACGCCAAGATACTCAGCAGGGACTAAAACGATCCAGGCCACACCCACTGCCAGACGTATGCCAGAAAAAATATCCTGACCGATGGCAGGTAGTATAATCCTACGTAACATTTGAAAACCATCCGCTCCCAGATTACGCGCGACTTTAAACCATAAAGGATCAATTCGACGCACACCCTGTGCTGTCGAAAAAAGAATCGGCCAGATTGCTGCTATGGCAATGAGAAAAATAATTGCTGCATCCCATGTTGCAAAAGCAAGAACAGCAATAGGCATCCACGCCAAAGGGCTAATCATTCGCAGGAATTGAAAGGGGATATGAGTTGCTTCGCGCAAACTTGCGTATAACCCTATCGCTACACCAACAGGGACACCAATAATGCTAGCCCATAAGAGCCCCAGCCCAATGCGTTCCATACTTGGAACAATCGCATTAATGACCGCACCTGACTGGATTAATTCAAACAGGCGCGCAAAAGCAGGCTCGGGTGCAAAATCTGCAAATGAAGATGTATCCGGATTATTTGCAATCATCCATCCACCAAACCACCAGGCAAGCAACAAACACAAAATGCCAATAATCGAATAGCCGCCATTTTGCATCAACTTGTTAAATATATTTCCCCACACTATGCCATCATTTTTAGCAATATAGAGAGAGGAAGATGTTATTTGCTTAGTATTCATATTTTAATAACTTCTTTGCGTTCATAGGGGTTGGCCGGATCAACACCAGGTGCAGTTTCCCATCCTTTATGTTTTTCCATTGCGATTTTTACATGTTTGTAGTCAACTAAATCTTTTGCAACAAACTTGGGATCTAACCCCTCTAAAAACGTTTTTTGACCACCAACAACAGTATCGTTCATGGCTTCTACAATAAGTTCTGTCGCAGAAGGATATGGATAAGGTGAAAAATCAATCCGTCCATTTTCATATTCTTTCTTATTACGAATAGCATGTGGTTTTGCGTAATGTCCTTCATCGTAATCCGTCATCGCCCTGACAACGGCTTTACCCGGCATTGGTAAATAACCTTTACCATCACGAGACATCATCATGGCAACTTCAGCTTTATTCTCCTGTGCGTATACTTCCGCACGAACGATTGCGTTCATGACTTTTTGCGTCCATTCAGGTTTTGCGTTGACCGTATTTTCATTCATACAAATTACACAACAAGGATGATTCTTCCACATGTCACCCGTAAAACGCATAATCTTGCCACCTGCTTTCATTTCACCAAACGCATTAAACGGCTCGGCAACAATAAAAGCATCAATTTTTCTTGCCGCCAGTGCAGGAGGCATATCTGGTGGTGGCATAATCATTAAGTTAACTTCATCTGCTGCCAGAGGTGCCTGTTGATCCTTAATAACAGGTTTAAGTCCTGCACTGCGTAACCCCATTTGCAAAACAATATTATGCATGGAGTACCAATAAGGAACAGCAATCTGTTTACCACCAAGATCTTTAAAATCTTCCGCATCGACATGCTTACCAACAACTAACGCAGAACCATTAATGTGTGCCCATGACATAACCTTCACAGGAAAATTATTGTTGTAACGCATCCATACCGGAATTGGTTTCAAAAAATGAACAAGGTTAAATTTACCCGCAGCAAAACCTTCAACCAGTGGAGACCATCCACGTATTAAAGTCGGCCTTTCAGATTTCAAACCTTCATCTTCAAAAAAACCCATCCCATGAGCAACAAGTAGTGCTGTTGCATCCGTGATAGGGAGGTAACCGATTCGCACGACCTCATCTTCTGGCACAACCATGTTAGCCAGACTCATGCCAGGTAATGTCATGCCGGCAGCAAGCCCACCCATTGCCAACATATCGAGCATAAAATCACGACGGTTCATTTCGTGCTTTTGTAAATATTCCAGTTCATCATCTTTATACTTACTCATAGTGATTGCCTTTCAGGTTATTTTCATTCGTGGGAAATATTGTTACAAGATACCTACGCTGCCTCTTTCTTTTTTTTCTCAGTACCATCATTTTCTCCTACTGGGATGATTGATTTATTACCAACTAATTGGTCAAACGTTTTCATTAACAATTCTCGTTCGCGACTAAACTCTTCTGATGAACGGTCACGAGGATATGAAAGATTTATTTTTACTTCGCCAACGATACGACCGGGATTAGATGACATGATCAAAACACGATCTGCCATAGCAGCAGCTTCATCGATATCATGTGTGACGATAACCATAGTCAGGTTCTGCTGCGATGCAATAAGACTCACTTCATCCTGTAAAGATGAGCGAGTGAAGGCATCAAGTGCTGAAAAAGGTTCATCAAGTAATAATAATTCGGGACTCGTTGCCAAAGAACGAGCAAGTGCAACACGTTGTTGCTGTCCTCCCGAGAGACTTTGTACATTTGCATCTACCTTGTCTCCCAGAGCAACTAGTTGCAGAAGACCCGCTACTTTTTCAGGATCATGAATACCAGCCAGGGTTAAACCTAAAGCAACGTTTTCCTGTACATTCATCCAGGGATAAAGTGAAGGTTTCTGGAACATCATGTTCCATTTAGCACTTGGTCTTGTAACCTGATGGCCATTAATACGGACACAACCATCACTAGGAATAAGTAAGCCTGCCAGCATATGCAGTAAGGTTGATTTACCGCAACCACTCCGACCAATTAACGCCACTTTTTCACCCTGTGAAATAGTGAGCTCGATATCTTCTAAAGTCGGCGTTAACTGACCTTTGTATGTATGGCTGATGTAATCAACACTGATATTGGCACTCATTTCATATCCTCAATTTAAGTTAACTAAGGTATTGCAGCGATCATGCCATCAATATTAACTCGTTGATTTTATGTAAAAAAATATCACAGCAAGCTAAATAAACTTCGATATTTATAGCCAATGACGACAATGTCAGACAATCCAGACAAATATGCCTTATTTTTCGCACCATCTTAATGCGTGCTACTCTCAATCTATTGTTTATGTTCGTGTTTTTATGTGTGGCATCACACTTGCTATTTACAAGCCGCAAAGATTCAAAACGAAACTAGTTACACATATAAACGAGGAATGATCATGAACAAAAGCGAAATGAAAGAAGTTATTCTTGAACTAAAAAAAGAGAAAGGTTTAAGCTGGAGGGCGATTTCTGAAGAGGCGGGCTTATCAACTGAATACACCTGTTCTGCTTGTCTGGGGATGAATCATTTAGAAAAAGCCGAAGCCGATTCGGTCGCTGAAATACTGGGATTAGGTGTTGATCTCTCTCTTGCTTTACAGGAGTTCCCGACGAAAGTGTGGGACCAGGTTGTACCTACTGATCCAGTTATCTATCGTTGGTATGAAATTGTCGGTGTTTATGGCGAAACAATCAAAGAACTCATTCATGAAAAATTTGGTGACGGGATTATGAGTGCAATTGATTTTACGATGAATATTGATAAAGAGGAGAATCCGGCAGGTGACCGTGTTGTAGTGACATTAAATGGAAAGTTCCTCCCTTACAAGTCATGGTAAACAATAAAACTTTTACTATTGTTAAATGATAAAGAATAAAAAAGGCTTAGCAGAAATACTAAGCCTTTTTATGTATGGTGGGCCGTCCGCGACTCGAACGCGGGACCAATGGATTAAAAGTCTAAGACATACAGACATATGTTATTAAAATCAACAACTTAAATTTTATTTTGTAGTATTTACAGAGGTTTAGACTACTTTATTCGGCGTATTTTCGGGGTATGGTTTTTCTAGAAAGTGTAACTATGAATGCAACAAAAATTTTCCGCTTTCGGCCAGAAGCGGACATACATAGTTACGTAAAACCTCTCACGTTAACAGAGAGTTTAAATATTCTTATTCTATTGTTATTCATGATGACACCTGCTCTACTTTTCGCATTTTATTAAAGTAATAGGCTGAAACAAGCATCACGACACCAATGACGGTAAAGACAAGTATTTTCTGAATCAATGTAAATCCTTTAAGGTCATAAAGGAATATCTTGATACATGCAGTAGCAAACATTACCACAGCCAACTTGGTTAATGACTTATACAATGACTTGCTTGATTGGAAGATAATTGAAATACCATGGAGTACAAACGCAATAGTCGTAACTGGTCCAATCCAATCCCCTGTGACCATTTTAATCAATGCCATATAAAGCATAACCACAACAATCTGTGCGTACCATAATTCAATCACACGTCGATTTTCACGTTTTGTTTTTATATTCCCTATTAGCGCTAATCGGCGTGGTAATTCATTTTTAACCACATATAAAATAACACCTGTTGATACTATTCCAATTACAGCACTAATAATTTGATTCATGTTTAATGCCGTAGCAGATAACAACTGCATTGCCGTGGTCATACCGAGCAAAATCATGCCGATTAAATAATTCGCAGCATGATAGTTTTTAACTGCAGGTAGTCTGCTTTCCTTTAGCGTCATAACTAATAAATACACGCCTAACGCCAGTAATGCAGCATCCAGACGGTTGGTCACGAGCATAATAATGGCGGTGATCGCAATACACGAGTGGTAGAACCAGGCTGTCATTGCTGATATCAGATATGAGTCTTTTGCTTTTTGGCTTTCAAACATACCTTCTTTCATGAATATGACAGCCGTTAAGGCAAGACCTAAGAATAATGGAAAGTTATCAAGTTCAATGATATTACTTGTATGGCTGTTTATCATCGTAAAGATTGCAGCGCCTGTCGATATAAAATAATGCGCAACAAGCTCAATCTTCAGTGGGGCATATTCAGTTCGGGTCACAATGAAATAATTTAAAACAAACGTTCCCCATAATGCCAATGGCACAAATTGAGGCGCAAATAAGTAGAAGGTTGGAATAAAGACGAACGACACTGCGATCAATGACACAATCCGTAGATTATTCGTTATCGTTGGCCACTGGTTATCAGGAATAATTCTTTCATAGATTTTAGAATGAAATGCCCCGAGCGCGATAACCAACGCAACAAAATGTGGCCAATTCGACAATGAGAACAGTTGTGCATTTTGACTTAATGCAACGGATAAAATAGAGATCGCGATGGTCGCAAAATAGTGTACGACCAATTCTTTTTGCAGTAAGGGGTATTTTGTTTTCTTTGCAATAAAATACGTTAGTGCAAAAGAGAGCCATAATCCCAATGGAAGGAATGCTGGCATATGTCGACTAACAGCGGGTAGGAAAATTAATGGTAACGTAAATAAGAATGCCACACGCAGTCTATGTGTAAATGCGAACCAATCATTATCCGGTAAGATTCGTTCATAAAATTTTTGATGGAAAGCGAATAACGCAATGCCAAAACCAATAAAGGCCGGCCAATTTGATAAACTATAAAAAGACGTATTCTGTGCAAAAGCTATCGGTAAAATACAAAGCCCTATGGTTATAAAGTAATGAGCAACTCGTTCTTTTTGAATGGTCGAATGTTTAGAGACTTTCGCAATATAATAGTTAAGTGCAAAAGAAACCCATAATGCAATTGGGAAGAACTCAGGTGCTCGTCGATAGATTGTTGGCAATAATAAAAATGGTGCGATAAACAAAAAGGTTATGCGTAATTTCTTCGTGTATTGAAGCCAATCACTTTCAGGGAGTAATCGTGTAAAGAATGTTTGCAAGAAAGCGAGTAATACTAACGTTTCAATTAATGCAATTTTCCCTGGCAACGTTTGCTGGATAAAACGGACACTCTCAACCGCCTCCATTGACAACCCAATTTGAACCACCACGAGTCCATATAACATCACCCCCATTCCTTTGGTAAAGGAAAGATTAAAGATAGTGCCTCGATATAACATAAAGAGCATCGGGACAATAACCGAAACAAGCATGAAGGTAGGTGATATATGATGTGCGATAAGAAGATAGGTTATGACCATCCAGATAGATAGTGCCTCACTGATTATTCTCATCATAGTAAGATCAAACGTATGAGCAATACTATTAAACTTCTTAATGATTCTTATACTAATAAAGAGTAAGAGGCCAATAGAGAGTAGCGATACTGTGTTAATGTTTAACAACGAGCTTAACCATAATGAATAGTTACTCACTATCGACCATACAATGACACCAGTTGATAGCACTAAAGCTGCATAAGCTTCTTTTTTGATGAAGTTACTGCCAAAGACAAAACCTAAATAGAGTAACAGCAAACTTTCTTGAGCCCAGATTAAACCAATTACATCTAAGCTGAATAAAAAGGGTACCGCGATCGCCAATAAGGTTGCACTGGATGAAGTCATGATTGCGCGTTGTTGCTCATTCGAACGCTTAAAGTTCTTAGCAACATATAAAATAAACGGTAACGAATTTACTATGAGGATTAAACCGAGTATTGTCCCTCCTCCAATATAGTGATACAGATTCACCAGATATAGCGTAATGCTGCCACAGAAGATGGCGATCTGTTCTTTCTTAAGACTTTTACGCATCGTAAGGGATTTATTAGAGAACAAGGCGTAATAAACATACATGTAGAAAAAGGCATGGATCAGACCAGTCATTAAGAGATTAACCGACCCAGCATTTTTCAATCCAAATAAAATAGATTCAAATATGACAATTGTTGATATAAATGAGAGGTATGACAGTGAGATCCATTTTATTTCTCTGGAAAGGTGTAATGCTGCACCACTTAAGAGTAATAAATAAGAAAGATATAGACCAGCGCTATCCATTTCACCGTTAAGTAAAAATGGCGAGAAAGCACCACCAATATAGGTAATAGTAGCCACAATACGTGTTTCAAATTTTAATGCTAAGACATAGGCGATAATGGTGTTAATACCGAATAATACGAAGCCGCCCGCATCGCCAACAAAATTAAAGTATGAGCTTATAAAGTAGGTGCAGACATAATTAAGTGTAATACCTAGACCTATTAAAGAGGCTCCATAATCTTTGAACTTCTCTGACTTGTTTGTTACTTTCCAGCCAATAAAAATGATCGCGGTTGCAACGCCATACCCAAGTATTATTTTCGCAAATTCTGACAAGTAATTTGAAAACGAATATTGGAGTAAATATACAAAACCCAGAATCGTCGCAATCACCCCACCGGCCGTCAAAAAGAAAATACTAAGACGCTCTTCTTCCTTAAATTTCTTATATAAGCTAAATACCTGTGGAAAGAGTGCTTGTATGGGGGCTGCAAGTGGCGTAAATATAAATAAAAACAACGATGTGAACATCTCAGAGAAACTCGGCATGGGTTCTCTTGGAATATCTGGGTTAGGTGAGGTCCAGCCATCTTCTTGTGGTACTGGAGATGTCCATCTACGGTCAGTTTTAGACTCTGGTTTTTTAGGTTCTTCTATTTGAGGTTCTGCTGGTGGTGTCCAACTTGGACCACCCGAGCTTACTTCTTTCTCTTCTGGTGATAACGCATTAGTTTTTTGCTCATTCATCGCTATTACCGGTTCTTCGATATCAGGCGATTCAGATTCAATTAAAATTTCAGGTTTAGATTTTGGTGTTTCAATACTGGCAGCTATCGAATCAACAGGTTCTTCGATAATTTCTTTTTTGATTTTTGAAGCTTCTGCTGTGACTGGAACCGATTTGAGAATATCATCTTCAGTTGATAAATCACTTATTTGTTTTTCTATATTGTTAACTTTCCGACTAAATAGATCTTTGAGATTTTCTAGATCTGCTTGTAATGCCTCTACCTTATCTTTCTTATCCATAAGTTAACCATTATATAGTTATTATTGTAGACCTATAATTTAGTGTATCTTAAAACATGAGTCTGCCACAATAATAATTTATTTAAGATGTAAGTGCTTTATTACTAATGTAAGCTACAGCCTACATGCATATATTTTTTTATATATTGGCAGTATTTTTAAACTTCTATAAAAATCAACTTAAAGTTCTACTCCACGTAGTATTTCCTTCACTTCAATGTTATTCGAACTAAAAGCCTTCTGAAAAATGGAGATCGTTTTTTCGGGTTCAGCATCGCCACACATAAATACATCGAAAGCAGCATAATTTTTCTCTGGCCAGGTATGCACACTAATATGTGATTCAGCGAGAACAGCTACACCCGAGATACCGCCAGTCGGTGTAAAGTGATGTAAGTGAACATGTAATAAAGTCGCACCAGACACTTCTACAGCGTGCCGTAAGGTATCTTCCATTAATTTTAAATCATCAAGATGAGATGCATCCCATACATCGATGATTAGATGCTCACCTGCATATTTAACTCCTTCTCTTTCTTTAAAGTGATCATTCGCAGATTCCCCTGTTTTAAGGATCTGTTTATGCGAAGGCCATTTAGTGTCGATATTTTCGCCAGGTGTATTTAGTTCGTGCGGTGCGGAAGATGATTTCATAACGCGCCCCAATTAATATTATCTAATCGTTTATGTGCAATATAAAATAACGCAGTTCCTGCTTTTACCGATTCTTCAAGACCAGGATTACTGATTATGGATTCGTTTTTAATGGCTAAAATAGTGGCATCATATTTTTTCTTCATTGCAATAAAGATATCCCCATATTGCCACGAGCAATTTTCTTGTTGGGGGATATCTACTCTAAACAAGGTTGCCCCATTAAGGTTTGAAATGAGATGCTGGAATACATTACTTGATTCAGGATCTTGTAATTCTTGTGCCATGAGATAGACATTCACGGGTAGTATGACTTGATTAAGTGATGTGTTATCAGCTGGTAAATTTTGAATTTTATCAATGTGATCTTCATTCACCAGATAACAGACTAAGTGTGCATGTTTATTGAGTTCGCGAATGGCATAAGCTGAAAAGAATGTTTGATTATCATCTTTACCATAAATAATGATTTTATCCGCCCTTGATACAGCTGCCCTTTTCAAAACATCATCAGAGGCGAGTTCACCTTGAATAAAACTCACCGAATCATTACGAATGGGATTAACTTCACTGTTGTTTGAGCACAGTACAATTTTTTCATCTTTGTCATTTGAATGTATCTCTTCAATGATTTTTTCTGTGCTTCCTTTGCGATAACCCATAATGATAGTGTGATCAAAACATTTCATGGTATTGAGTCCTTTTGTGCTTCGTTGACTGACGTTAAGAATAAGTTCAGATACTTTGGCAATAATCAGTGTCAAAGTTGCAATACTTAAGAGCATGATAAAAACAGCGACAATCCGACCCAACGTAGTTGAAGGTGAATAATCGCCATAGCCAACCGTGGTGCCTGTGACGATAAACCACCATGCATAATTATCAATAATGGCCGATTCGTTGGCTAATGACATAAAGTAATAACCAGAGAGATATAACGTTATCATCAGTATGATAATTACACTCCACGCTTTAGAGTAGAGTTTAATAATGGTTCGTGAGAGCAATCTACGTAAATTAAAAATCATCAATCAATCTGCCAGCCATAGTTAGTGTAGTTAGTAAGTAAACAGGGAAACATCACCGTATTCACACAGTTTGTTTTAGAGGTCAGTTCACCTTTGCCAAAAGCAAATGAAGCCAGCATTAATTCAGGCGTGACATAGTCTGTGTTGACAGCAAACGTTTTGATGGTTTTAAGCTTGTTTTTAATGGCCTCTTCACTTTCACCTGAGGCTGAGGACCAGGCGAGATGAAAACCCCAATCACCAAAAGAAGGAATATTTTGACGGTAAGGTAAAATATTAAATCCTGCTGATTTTAATGTATTACCAATGGCCAGGAAGGATTCTTTTGAATGATACGGAGATGTAGATTGAATTGAGATAAATGCTTTGCTAGATAAGTGGCTGCGTAATTTACGATAAAATTGCTTACTATAAAGTTTACTTAACTCAACGGATGAAGGATCGGGGAAATCGATAATGGCAACGTCCCAACGTTGATTGTTTTTAGTACGAATAAATTGATCGGCATCGATACTATACACATCAACCGTGGCAACCCATTCAGATTGCATTTTTTTTGTTAGCGAATCTTCGGATTCTAAATACACCCCTTTTACATTAATGGAATTTACATTGCCGGGTGGACGAACATGTAATCGCGCATCCTGAAACGCATCTTTATTGAGTTTTCTTAAATGTGGGTTTTCAGATGCCAGCTTGATCATATCGGGATCAAGATCCACGAGAGTGATGGATTTAATATTTTTGTACTTAAGCAGTTCACGTAACGCCAGACCATCTCCACCTCCCAGTATTAAGGCATGCTCCGGCTTGTTAGCGATTGACATAACAGGATGAACTAATAAATCGTGATAGCGTTTCTCATCAAGAGATGAAAACTGCGTATTACCATTAATGTAAAGACGTATATCTCCCAACTTTTTATTTTCGGTTAATACGATGTGTTGATACTTAGTGGTCGTTTTTTGAATTATTGGATCATCATAGAAATGTTGTTCAAAAAGATCGCTTATATCGCGGTTATTGAGATAGCCGATGAGTAATATCACTACTGTCATTAGCATAACAATTGCCGTAGTTACTCGATGTTTAATTAAGCCCGTAAAAATAAAGTATGTGACAGTAATCAGTGCAATAGCAAAATTGAAGCCAGCTACAATAAAGCTTATTTCCGTGAGAGGATAAAATTTAAGTAATAACTTTACCCATATCATCGCACCAACAAATGCTCCCACATAATCCATTGCGTAAACGATGGCGAGATTTGTTTTTAAGCTAATTCTCTGTTGATTAATGATTCGCATGACAATAGGAATTTCAAAACCAATAAGAAAGCCCACACTGAGTACAAAGAAGTAATGTACAACGGCAAAGTTATATTCAAAATAAGCAAAAGCGCCGTATATTGCCAGTGGCGCGAAACCACCGAGCAAAGCCATCACGACTTCAACCCCGATAAATTTATAGATTAAATTATTATCAGACATCCGGCTTTGAACAAAACCGGAAATCCCCATCATTAACATCATTGAGGCAATCACAATAGAAAATTGTTCTATTGAGTTACCTAAGATATAGGTTGTTATTGTGGCCAGTACATATTCATTTACCAACCCACTCGCGCCGGTTGAGAACATGCAAAAGGCCAATAGTACTGGCAGAAGTCTCGGTGTTTTCATGTTGAAATAATCTTATAGAATTATAAGATTGCAACACCTAAAAGTAATGCCATACCAATTTTAGTAACTGAAAGCTGGATAGCTGCGACAAGTTGATCTTTAACAATAATATCACTGACTTTGGTTGAAGTGATAATCAAAAAATCTATTAAGATTTCAAAGATATAAAGTAAGAGCATGCCAGCAAAAGCGGCCACCATATATTCAATCACTGCATCTGATGTGACAGAGGCATTATTGTTACCCACAATTGCACTTTGAAGAATTAGACCGTAAGCAATGAGCTTCCCTGATAAATACACACCTGCAGAGAGATTTCCTTCAAGCACACATGCAACAACATTAATTTTTCGTGCCAGTACTTTTTCATAAAAGAGTACTAAGACAACCATCGTGATTTGGCCTGCAACAAAATAGACAACCGATGAAAGAATACCACCGTCATCACCTTTGATACTGGCGTAAGCCAGAATACCCGTCATAACTAAGGTACCAAACTCCACCATGCCAATTGCGACATTGCCACGTTTGAGTTCTACCGTGTTATTCACTTTAGGTAAGAGCGCTTTATCTGTGAAAAAGAGTGATGTCACCATAAAACCAATAGCGACCAGGCCATAGGTAAAAGTGTCGATCATATCTTTCATGATGTCTGGATTACTTGCACCCGACATTACGCCTAACATGGCAATCGCTAAACCGAGTTGTGCACCCGAGCGACGCAGACCTACTGCTATGTTCCCATCAGCAATTACATCAGCTGCATTATAATGTTGAGATGAACGGATGTTTAAAATGTACTTCATAGCCGTCGCGAGCACGAGATAGACTAAGGCATACAGGAGGTAATACATATATTGTTCAATATTCATAATATTTTATCCTTGATTATTATTCTGTTACTTACCACCACCTGAAGGGCCACGATTTCTTGATGAAGATCCGGCGCCTCGAACAGAGGGGTTTGAACGTGATGATCGTGATTTTCCGCTCGTTGCACTTTGGACTTCACCCGGATTTCGGCTGGCAAAGCTACCGTTACGGTAACGAGTATTTGAATAGGTGCTACTACCATAGGTGCCGTATTCATTGTTACGGCCATAATAAGCATTTCCTCTTCTACGGCCAGAGTAACTATTCCAGTCATTATAAGAATATCGCCGCGGACCCGCGAGAGCACCCAAGAGTCGGTACGTACCATAGTAGTACCAGAATGAATTACCGTTTGAACGTCGCCATTCACCGTATTGATTAGAACCCGTTGCAACACCATTACGTATAACCGGTTTTGCCACGGTGGCCATGCCAACAGGTTGAGCATCTTTTAGACCATCTTCTTCATAATAGCCGTAGGGTTTTGTAACAATGGCCATGCCCAGGTTTTCATACCTTTTCCAAAAAAAATCTTCACTAACAGGCTGCCAATCTTTCTCGGTCATTTTGTCATTCACGATTTCAATATATTTGTGGTAAGTTTTGCTATACGTGCTTTCAACCCAGTACTCGCCATAATCATGGCTGCGAGATTTTCCACTTTTATAGTTGAGTCTTAACGCATTCCATTTGTCTTGTGGAATTTTCAAGGTAAACTGATCATTCCCCCCCCATGAACGACGGTATTTAGCAATCGAACTAAGCGTTAACGTATCAAAGTATTCAAAGATTTTAGCGTCAACGTTTACTGCAGGAAAACGTGCCTGATCACCTGAACCACAGTAATCACCTTCACACCATGTTGCTCGTCCAATTACGACGTAATAGTCAACACGTTGATCTGCCAGTACCTTGACGTAACTGCGATACAGTTCATCAATTTTCCCACTGTGTTCTTCATTATATTTAACAACTTTAGGTGTTGTATTATTTAATTCGACAGCAGCATCACCAAAGCGAGCATAATTGGCTGATGGTTTTTTATCATATTCCGTTTTAAGTGATCTATAAGAATCACTGCTTTGTTTTACTAATGTATCAAGCCCCGCTACACGCTGTGTTAAATCATCTTTTTTATTTGGATATTTTTTCGCTGCTGTATTCGCTTTGGATGCAAACAGGCGTTGAAGCGATAAGTTATTCCCGTTTTGCTGACTCGCTTTATCGTACACCTCTTCTGCCGTATTACGGGTAGTGACTAAAAAGTCGATACGTTTATCTACATAATATGCTGCCTCACTTGAAGCAGTCATATACTTATTGAATTTCTCAATAAGCTGGGTAAAAGCTGGTGTTTCTTCTGGCTCATTTCTGTCTGCCATTGGCTCAATTTGAGAGTCATAAAGATTTTTTGCTTTACTGAGTTCATCTTTAGCCACATTAAATTTGTCGATCCATTTTTCGGATTCTAAATAAGGGCTGAAAAATTTCCATTCAGAATGGCTTGAGAGTTTATCAAAGGCTTCTTTTTGTGTTTTTATTAGAACGTCATTATCCGTTAACCGTTTAGGTATGAGTTTAAATTCATACATCAGGTTATCGGGAAGACCACTACAACCGCTAAGAAATACAGTTAGAAAAACAATAAAGAAGAAACCGATGAAACGATTATTATTATATTTCAAAATTTCCTCCGTGAGGATTTCAGGTTGAAGATTTATTTCAGTGAATTATTATTTAAATACAGACGTTTGCAGTACTTCAAATAAATTACCTTTAATTTCATGACTTACAAACGCTTCTCGCTCTGGTCTGTCATCATCATCTTCATGCCATGTTTCAATGGTGAGATAGGTATCTTTTTTTGATGCAAACTCATACGCTCGCATCGGAGTCCCTTTTTTAGAACCACCAGCTTTCATAAAGAGTCCCGCCCAGGTATCATCTTCAACATAGGAGTATGTCGTACCATCAACAATCACTTCACCTTCTTCTTCTTCGGCAATTTCTTCTAGATCCCGGTGTTTAATAGATCGACCGTCATATTGAATATCACGTAATTGCACGATTGAATCGGTTTGACTGACTTCAAGTTCATCGTCATATTCCCATTCCACAAAGCACACCTTACCGGTATTCAATGAAACCAGTTCAAGTTCCGTTACCCAGTAATCCTTCTTGCGTTTTGAGAAATCTTTCCACTTCACATCAAGATAAAGGTAAACATTTTGAACGAGCCATGTTTGATCATCCCAATCGACATAACCGCCTTTTTTAAGGTTACGTATATCGAATGATTTTCTCTCGGTAACAGGTGCAGGATTTAAGCCGCGAATGGCTGTCAGCCTTTCTTGCACATTCATCATTTGCTATCTTCCTCGATATTAATGATTTCACCTTCGATGACATCATCGTTATCTTTATTACTGCTTCTTGCATCATGTAAGCCTTCAGCAACGGGAGATAATTCTGCGGTCATATCGGCTAAACGCGCACTGGCTTCACGCGCTTTTAAGGTACTATTCGCCATCGTTTCATTCGCTGTTTGTACTGCTTGCATTAATTGGTCAAAGCCTTCTTCCATTTTTTCAAGGGCAATGACCGGGTTGTTATACATATCCCCGACTTCTTGCGCGGCTTTGTTCACGGCAGTGGCATTTTGCGCCATCATATCGCCCAGGCCATCCTGGAAACTCTGTACTGCATTTTTAACCGTATCTTGTTTAGCGAGTGCCGCTTGAATACGTAAAGCATTGGTCATCACCATTGGTCCAACAGTCAATGCGCTATCAATCTGCTCACTTAATAATTCGTTAGTCTGGACGGTTTGATCAATACTGATAAAGAACTGAACGGCCGCTTGTTCCATCGTACGAAGATCTCGAATGCGTCGAGCGGCTTTATTTTTTACTGATGCTAATTTTGTTTGTTCTTGTGTATCTGTTACATCGACTTCAGTTTCAAGCTTTTCAACTTCTGTAATGAAATGTTCTCCAACGTAGATATCAGATTGGATCTGCTTTTGCGCTGCCATGATTTCATTGTATTGATGCTCAAGATCAATACTGGTTTCGAGTAAATCATCTTTACCGGCACGTAACCCATCAAGAATTTGAGTTACATGATTTTGCATCGGCTGATATTTATGAATAAAACGCGATACCGCTTTACGTTTAAGTCCTTTCGGCATCCAATTAAAATACCAGGCATTACTCAATGAATGAGGATTAAGGTCATCCATTGCAGTGCGTAACTCAAGTAACTTTTCACCTGTTGGTGATTTACCATCCAGGCCTTTTAATAAGGAATCAACACTTTTCGACATAAGATCATTAGCTGACCTCATGCTTTTTTGTGAGCCTTCACCAATACCATCAATTGTACGCATTAATGCCGGGCCGGCTTTTTCTTTAACGTTCGCAATCAATGACAACGACTTATCTTTCATTGATGAAATATCTACATCTTTTGCCCATCTAGGGGCTTTTTTAGCATCACTCATGACGACTCCCAATTACATTTTAAATCTGGTTTTTAAGAATTTAGCTTTGTTATTAAATTCATCCGTTTTATGCGATGAAAGTATGTCTTGTACTTCGGATAGCTCTGATTGCATTCCAGCAATACTTTCTTTTACTGAAGTAATCGTATCTTCTGCATGACGTTGAGCATCATCCATCGAAAGATATGGCCTTATAGATTTTTCAGGAAGGTATTCAGTTGCCATACGATTAATCACCCACGCCAATTCACCACCTGAAACTTCACTATTCACTTTTGGTAACACATCGATTAATTGATCAATAATCGACTCATACAGGGTACGAATTTCTTCCGGTACGATTTCTTTACGCAATGCGATGTTGATACTAAGCAATGATTCAATACTGGCATCCGATGGACTTGCGGGTTCCGCTATTATTTCAGAAGCTTCTTCCGTTTGATTGAAATAATTTAGTACCATGTACACAATACTGGCGACAATCAAGCCAACGAGTGCACCTGTAATAGAACCTAATGCGGGGATTAAGATCCATGTAGCGATAATGGCAATAACCGCAGTAATTATGCCAATAATATAGGCGGGGATCTTTGTTTCATTATTTTTCATACTTAATATGTTTCCTGTAGATTACTTTGTTGAGTTTATTGCTCTCAATCATTTAATTTAGTCTTGTATGTTATTACGATGACATTAGCAAAATATCGAACACAAAGGGCAATGGGGATTAAACTAAAAAAAATATCAGTATTTTTTATCTTGAGCCGGCTATGATAAATACCTTTTACATTATCATTTCTTCCCTGTTATTAAGTTTGTATATGATCCAACTTTGACCACACATCTTCATTCAATATTATTAATATCGCATTATGTATTACACTAATCTACCGTATGCGTACCATAAACATGGTACTCACTTTAACCACAATATATCGCCGTTACAAACAAAATTTCAAGTTAAATCAATATCTTAGATTATACAGCATTCTAAAAAAGATGAGGTATTAGTTACGTAAATCTTGTCACGTTAATATCCTATTTAAGAAACTTCTCTAGACCAGATATTTCTTCTTATGATCTTAGACGAATGTGGATGATAAATACAAAAGGACACATTGTGAGAAACAACAAGCAAACAGTCATCGGCAATGATGGATGTCTCGGTTAGACATTGCCATAGTTGATTCACAGAGTAAATGCATCGTCTACTTTACCTACTGCTCAAAAAAAAAGACCTAACATCGCTGTTAAGTCTTTGATTTATATGGTGGGCCGTCCGCGACTCGAACGCGGGACCAATGGATTAAAAGTCTAGCATATACAGACATATTCTATTAAAAATCAATTACTTACACTCTTCCAAGTGGCATTTATTTGAGTTTATAGTATTTTATTTGGTCTATTTTCGGTCTAGGTAGTCTTTAAAATATGGAACTATCAAGGTAACAAAATTTGCTTAAGAAGGTTTTTTCCATTGACCGACACTTGGATGAATTTTTAAACAACCTTTTAGTGACCAACTTAAAATAACTCTTTTATCACTTATTAAATTTATGACGCACCCTTTATCCCATGTTGAGATAGTTCGCCCATCTTGATATTTATACGTTGATCTCGGCGGCCCGTTAACACTAACGTATTCATCAACTGAAGAACCTATCCATGTGTCCAAATCGCTACCTATTGTTGCACAGGAGGAAAGCATAAAACTACTTAGCAAAATTATTACAATAAAAACTCCCTTACGTCGTTCCATACAAATTTCCTTTTGTAAATTTTAAATCATACTTACCGAATATTTATACCAAAACCAAACTATTTTATAAAACCAAATATAAGATATTTTACGGTCACGAATTTCTTCGATCAAAATATAACACTAAACCCTGAAATGATAGACTCAATAGAAACCAAAAGAACAATAGATTAATTACCACTGTTCTTTTTTATACTAAAAAGAAAAGTTCAATGTACATAAGGCGTTGGTGCGACTATAGAAACATAAAAGAGGTAAGCTGGACCGAAAATGGACCGTTCACCGGTCTATTTTCGGTCCAGACGCAAAAAAAAAGGCTTAGCATTTGCTGCTAAGCCTTTGATTTATATGGTGGGCCGTCCGCGACTCGAACGCGGGACCAATGGATTAAAAGTCCACTGCTCTACCAACTGAGCTAACGGCCCTTGTTTGGAGGGCGGAATTTTACCGGACTTACGGGGAATAACAAGCCCAATAAGCCGATAAATCCGTTATTTTTTTGCTTAAATTGCGTCCAATTTACGCATGCTAGCGGGTAGCAATTTCATATCCACTAATGAGCTTAAGAGTGCTGCAAAGAAGCCGGCTTCTTCTTCATAAACCATTTGATAGTATTGAATTTTCATGGTCAACGCACTACCAAAAACAATGCTGATGAATACAAGGAATGAACCCAAAGCAAGCGTTGAAACCCCTGTGATAGATTGGCCTACGGTACAACCCAGGCCTAATACACCGCCAAAGCCCATTAAAACTGCACCAATCATATGCATGTAGAAATCTTTGAATGAGTTAAACCATTCAACGCGGAAGCTACGTGTGATAAGCGTCCAGATAAATGAACCAATAATAACGCCAAATACAGAAACAACACCAAAAGTCAGAAATGCACTTTGTAAGCTTGAACCCACATAACCAAATACCTGACCGATTGGGCTAATAAACGTGAAAGACTGTGACTGCAGGTTAGTTGAACCATTCTTAGGCTTGCCTTCATCACTTTCCATCATCATGTCCCATTCACCGTAGAACTGAGTCATGCTGAAAGAGCCGTCTTCTGTATTTACAGCAGTATTTGAAGTGAAGTACCACGCCAATAACACGATAAGACCCACCGTTACGCCGGCAAACACATTGTCACCATTTTCACGGAAATCTTTTGAACGGAAAATATAACGAAGCGCAATAATTGCGATAATAGTACCTAAAGCAATACGCATGGTCATGGCAGAAATGCCAAACCAGTTACCCGTAATACTGCCTAAATCTTGTGGTGTATCTAAGGAAACAGATGCCGCACCTAGCCAGGGCGAGAAATAAGACTGATACCACGTCGAGGGTAACTCTTTAAAAGGGTCAACCATGTAATACGCAATAACCGCAATAACCGCAAACACGAAAACGGACTTGATGTTACCGCCACCAATACGAATCAGGGTTTTGTTACCGCAACCACTGGCGAAGGTCATACCGATACCGAAAAGCACCCCACCTAAAATGTAACGCCCCCACTGGAATTCACTGCCACGATAAGGCGGCAAAGTAGATGAAACGTTCACCATGCCAATTGACTCTAGAATCATAACGCCAATCAAGGCTACAGTTGCAGCCAGAATCCAGGCGCGTAAACGCCCCGAATCGCTCATGTTCACTAAGTCAGAAACTGCACCCATGGTACAGAAATTGGTTTTGTTGACAACAAGACCTAAAATAACGGCCAGAATAAATGTCGACCATAAAAAAAAGGATTGTGCCTCTAAGAAGCTTTCAAATGACATGATAGCGGTTCCCCTGTTAATAACTGCTTGATTTAAAAGGCTATTTAAATAGCCTAATGGTAATAATTTAATCGCCGCATTATAGCTGAAGCCCTCAGCCCATGTAACCCGAAAAATTCACGAGTTATCAGAGGATTGCATTTTTCACTATGGC
>Ga0316206_1000621_pt1 | contig 42742 bp, 37 predicted proteins | sample 6monthpyrite_MG_FD_204942 | JGI IMG/M metagenome (GOLD analysis project Ga0316206, IMG submission 204942) | Microbial mat bacterial communities from mineral coupon in-situ incubated in ocean water Damariscotta River, Maine, United States -... | ecosystem: Environmental > Aquatic > Marine >...
GGCTCTGAAGCGGCGAGCTAACGGCTACCACAATCGGGCTCGATTCCGTGACGCCATCATGTTCCATCTCGGAGGTCTTGATCTCTACCCAATCCCCGCTACTCCACACGAAACCCAGTAGCCCCGACTTTCCGGGGGGTGTCCCCAGGGCGGTACGTCGGGGTCTCTTCCGGGGATGATTCTGCTGGTAGGTCTTTTTCATTCGAAATTGAGGTTCCTCCCTACGAGCAAGACGTTGTTGTTCCTCGCGGGCGAGTAGCGACCTTGCTGCTCGATCAGGTTTCCGATGCACACCTCCAACTCGTGATCACACCCAGCACGCCGGGCGCTGCGTTCGACCGGCGGCGATGGTTGAAGATCGGGTTTCCTGTATTGAGTACAGTCGTGAGCAAGGAAGGCGTGGCTGAGCTGCCCCCCCTGGCGAGTGGTGACTACGAGTTCAACCTGGCGCAATACGGCAAGTCCATTGCTTCGGGTATTGTTTCAGTTCCGGACCATGGCCATATTGTCGTCGAAAAACACGGCACTCTATTGCGATCTTCCGATTGAGCGGCGCCTATGCCATTGGTGCCTTGCGTCATCGAACGGGCTCGAGCTCGATCAGGATATCGCCCTCGGTGACCTCGCCGCCGTCGCCGACGGTGATGCGGGTGACGCGGGCGCGCTTGGGCAGGTTGCCCGTGGGGGCGTAGTTGACCTGTGTGAAGGTCTTCATGATCTCGATCAGGCCGATAGGGGAGCCCGGCTCGAGCTCGTCGCCCGCCTTGCAGAAGGCTGGGTCGTCGGGGCTGGGGCGGTGCCAAAAGCGGCCGGTTTGGGGAGCGCAGAAGACGAGCTCGGCGGCGGTGTTTGCGGCCTTGTCATCGCCGCCATCCACCAGGACCTCGATGTCGCCGAGAGGCTTCAGCCGGTAGAGCACCTGGCCATACTCGACCGGTGCGTGCACGCGCTCGGGTGGCGGGTTCGCCACGCGGCCGGCGGCGCCCGCGGGGACCACAAGTCGGCGGCTCTGGCCGAGGCGCGTCAGGTAACCGACCGTCTCGCCCGGCACGAAGATCGAACCTTCGGGACGCGCGGCGGTGAAGAAGCCCACGTCGGGCGACGTGAGCTCGGAGGTGCCTGCGTCGGGTCCTTTGCGCAGGATCAACTCAAGGGGCTCGGTCATGGCTCGGTGTGGTTTCTTGGGGGTGAACGTAGAGGCGGAAAGTTCGAGAACGGCGTTTAGCCGCGCGGAGCAGAGAGCGCCGCAACGTCGTGCAGGCTCCAAATGCGGGGGTTCTTGATGCGGCGCGTGCCGAGCGCTTGGTAGCTGGTCTCGGCGAAGACCTCGCACCAGGCGCGCAGGTCGCCGAGGGGCACGATCTCGTCCGTGTCCATCTGCGCGGCCGCCTTGTACGGATCCATGTCGGCCTCGATGCGCGCCTCGGTGGCGCGCATGCCGGCCTCGATTTTTGCGCACTCTTCGGGGTCGTCCGAGGCGATGTTGAAGTCGTCGTCGAGCTTCGTGTTGAAGGCCGCGATCGCGAGCGTGCGGCCCTCCATCACGGCCTGGCGCGTGATCGGCGTCGACAGCTGCACGACCGGCTCGTAGGGGTGGCCGGCCATCGCGTAGTAACCCGCGCCCGACGCCTTGCGCAGCAGTACCGTGAACATCGGTACGTCGTTGGTGCTGTTCGTGTAGATCAAGCTCGAGCCATAGCCCAAAAGCCCAAGCCGCTCGGCCTCGACACCGATGTCGAAGCCGGACACATCTTGCAGCCACACGATCGGGATCCCATCGGCATCGCACGCGCGGCTGAATGCCGCAGTCTTGGCGATGCCTTCCTTATAGAGGATGCCCGCGGGCTTCTTCTGCCCGTGGTGTTCGGGGTCGTCGACGATGCCCTGGCGGTTGATCACGAAGCCCATGTACAGGCCGTTCACGCGCCCGACACCGACCAGCATCTCACGCCCGCGCTCGGGCAGGATCTCCCAGAACAGGCTGCCGTCGACAAGCCGCGCGAGGACCTCTTCCGCGGCGTACGTCATGCGGTGGTCGGCGGGCACGATGCCCGCCAAATCGCTGGCCGGGAAGCTGGGCGCCAGCGGGTCGGCACCGCCGCGGTAGAAGGGCGCCGAGGATGAGCCGCAGAGCTTGATTTCGTCGCGGATGCGCAGCAGAGCGACCTCGTCATTGGGCACGCGCACGTCCGCGCAGCCCGACTGATGCACGTGCACTTCGGGACCGCCGATGCCGAGGCTGGACAGATGCTGGCTCTTCGCGCCTTTGATCAGCGCGGCGCCGGCGATGACCATGTACGCCTGCTCGGTCATGTACACGCGGTCCGAGATAATCGGCATGTAGCCGCCGCCCGCGATGCAGTCGCCAAAGACGCCCGCGATCTGCGGCACGCCGGCCGCGGAGAGCTGCGAGTTCTTCTTGAAGATGTGGCCTGCGCCGCTGCGGCCGGGGAACGAGCGACCTTGCTCGGGCAGGTACAACCCCGAGCAGTCGACGAGGTAGACAACCGGCAGTTTGAGCTTGAGCGCGATCTCTTGCGCGCGCTCGATCTTCTCAGGAGAGCGCGGCCACCAAGAGCCGGACGCGACCGTGTTGTCGTTGGCGATCACGATCGTCCACAGGCCGTTCACCTTCGCGAACACCGTGACGACGCCCGCGCCGGGACTCTCGAGCTTGCCGAAGTGCTCGCCGTAGTTGACAAACGTGCCGACCTCGAACAAGCGCGTGCCTTCGTCCTTCAGAAGCTCCAGCCGCTCGCGCGACGTCAGCTTGCCCTTCTGGTGCACGCGCTCTTTGTACTTCTCGCCCCAGCCGGCTTCGACCTTGAGGCGGCGCTCTTCAAGCTTGGCCTCGAGGGCCATTTGCGCGGCGGTGGCTTTCTGGCCCGAGGGGGATTCGAGCTCGGCGGCGAGATCGCGGCCGAGCGGCGTGAGGGGGACGTGGGCCATGTCAGGAGGCGGGCGGCCAGCCGGGGATGGAGGAGGTGTCGTAGTTGCCGCTTTGGAATGCGTCGCTGGCGAGCACGGCGCGGGCAAGCGGGATGGTCGAGGCGACGCCGTCGATCTTGGCGGCAGCGAGGCCGGCGTCGAGGGCAGCGATCGCGGCCTCGCGCGTGGGCGCGTGGGCGATCAGCTTGCCGATCAAGGAGTCGTAGTAGGGCGGCACGGTCTCGCCCGTGGCGAGGTGGCTGTCGAGGCGCAGGCTGGCGCCGTTGCCAGCGCCGGCGGCCGTTAGGTCGAACTCGAAGGCGTGTAGCTTGCCCGGCGAGGGGCGGAAGTCGAGCTCGGGATCTTCGGCGTTGATGCGCGCCTCGATCGCGTGGCCCGTTAGCTTCACGTCGTCTTGCGACAAGGTCAGGCGCTCGCCGGCGGCGATGCGCAGTTGCCACGCGGCGAGGTCGATGCCACTGACCGCTTCCGAGACGGGGTGCTCGACCTGCAGGCGGGTGTTCATCTCCATGAAGTACAGCTTGCCGCGCTCGCTCTCCGTGTCGGGCGAGCGCAGGAACTCGATCGTGCCCGCGCCGACGTAACCGACCGCGCTCGAAGCGGCTGCCGCCATGGCGCCAAGCTCGGCGCGCTCGTCGGGCGTGAGCGCGGGGCTCGGGCTCTCTTCCATCAGCTTCTGGTGGCGGCGCTGCACCGAGCACTCGCGCTCGCCCAAGTGGATCGCGTGGCCGAAGCCGTCGACCAAGACCTGCACCTCGATGTGGCGGCCGCCGGTCAGGTACTTCTCGAGGTAGACGGACGCCGAGCCGAACGAGGACAGCGCTTCGGCTTGCGCGAGCGGGAAGGCCTCGCGCACTTCTTCTGACGAGTGGCACAGCCGCATGCCGCGGCCGCCGCCGCCCGCATCGGCTTTTAATAGGACGGGGAAGCCGGCGTCTTCGGCGACGCGCACGGCCTCGTCGGTGCTGGCGAGCGGTCCGTCCGAGCCCGGGATCACAGGCAGGCCGGCGGCGCGCATTGCGGCCTTGGCCGGGCTCTTCAAACCCATGCGCGCCATCAGCGCGGGCGACGGTCCGACGAACACGATGCCGTGCTGCGCGCATAGCGCTGCGAAGACCGCGTTCTCGGCCAAGAAGCCCCAGCCGGGGTGGATCGCGCCGCAGCGGTTCTGCTTGGCGGCTGCGACGATGCGCTCCATCTGCAAGTAGCTCTCGGCGGGCGCGCTGGGGCCGAGCGTGACGCAGGCCTCCATCACGTCCGTCCACGCGGCACCCGCGTCGGCTTCCGAGACGACGCCAATGGGCGTCACATCGAGCGCGCGGCAGGCCCGTGCGATGCGCACGGCGACCTCTCCGCGGTTCGCGATCAAGAGTCGATGGAACATGGCCGTAAGGGTAACAGGCCGGAGCCGCTGCAAGATCGGCCAAGCCGCCGAATGGAAGTGCGAACCCGCTGCCCTCTGCCACGCCGAAGGCGGTATGTTCTTGGAGTGGACACTCCGCCGCCAAAGGATTTTTCCGAGGCTCGCAGCCTGATCCGAAAGGACTGCGCGACTGGGCTCAAGGTTCTTGAGGCCGAGAAGGCCGCGCTCGTTGCTTTGCACGGGACGCTGTCGGCGCACGAGCGCTGCGCGTATGCGATCGCTCTGATCGATGGCAATCTGCCCGGCGCGGCGCTTGTCGAGGCGACTCGCGCGGCCGAAGATGCTGCGGAAGACAACCTTGTGAAGGCGCGCGCTCTGCAGACGCGGGCGATTTGCCTATGGCGACTGCGTCAGATCGATGACGCACTCGAAGCGCTGCGCCAAGCGAGTGCCGTGGTTCCGGATGATGCGTGGCTGGAGCTCGCGGGCATCGCCGAGCTCGAGGGGCTCATCTACATGGCGCTCGGCGATCTGGGGAAGGCCGTCGCGTGCCTCATGAACGGGCGCGATTTGCTGGAGGAGACCGACAACCACGATCGCCGCGCGCGGAACGGAATCAACCTGGTCAGCGCGTATTTGCGGCTTGGCGATCTGAAGCGCGCGCTCGGCGCGGGGATCGAAACCCGGCGCGCGCTGCAGGACTCGGAGAGCTGGCACTCGCGGTTTATCTTGGCGTTCAACTTGGCCGCCGTGCAGGTGAAGTTGGAGGACTACGAGGCGGCAGCGGCGGAGATCGCGCGCGCCCGCGAGATCCGCGAACGCTCGGGCATCACGCTGGATCCCACGGGGCTGGACGCGCTCTCGGCGCAGGTGTTTTTGAAGATCGGCGACGTCGAGTCGGCGGCACGCTGCGCGCGCTCTGTGTCCGAGGTCGCCGACGAAGGGCTCGCGCCTCTGATTCGCGTGAATCACCTGTCGTCAGCGGCGGAAGTGCTGCGTCAACTGGGCCACTTGGAGGATGCGGACAATTGCTTCGAGCGCGCGCTGAGCGATCGCGGTGCGCAAGAGAGCTCGAGCGAGATGCTCGAGGCGCAGCTGGGGCAGCTGAAGGTCTGGTTGGATCAGGGCCGCTTCGATGATGTGCAAAGTGCTTTGGATGGGCTCGGAGAGCTCGACAGCGGCGCGCTGGGCACACGCGCTTTGTCCCAGGAGGTGCGCGGGCGCGCGGCCGCCGCGATGGGGGACTTCGAGGCGGCGCTTGGCTTCGAGACGCAGCGCAGCGAGCTCTTGGTCGAGATGGGCCGGCAGCAGAGGGATCACGAGCTACGCAACCTTCAAGTGCTTCACAAGCTGGCCGAGAGCCGCGCCGTGCGTCAGGCGCTCGAGCGCAGCAACGAACAGCTCGCCGAGCACGTCCAACAGCAGACGCAGGCTCTCGAGCGTGCGCAGCGTCTCGAAGCCCTCGGTCGTCTGGCCGGCGGCGTGGCGCACGACTTCAACAACCTGCTCACCGTGCTCGGCGGCAGTGCGCAGCTGCTCGAAACCGAGCTGGCGCAGGAACCCGAAGCCGCAGCTCTCGTGACCGAGATGCTGTTGGCCTCGGAACGCGGGGCGCGCCTCACCGAGCGCTTGCTTGCCTTTGGCCGCCGCGTCGATCTCTCGATGTCGCAGTGCGCGGTCGGCAGTCTGCTGGAGAACACGGGCTTCCTTCTTGAGCGACTTGTCGGCGAAGAGGTGACGCTGGTCTTCCGGTGCGAACTCGAAGAGGTCGATCGCGACTTCCGCGTGGCGATCGATCCTGTGCAGCTCGACTCGGTCTTGATGAACCTATGCCTCAACGCCCGCGATGCGATGCCGGGCGGCGGCACGCTCACGTTGACCACGAGAGCGAGCGCATCGGGATGCGAGATCGACGTCAGCGATACCGGAACGGGCATCGCGGAAGACGTTGCGGACTCGCTCTTCGAGCCCTTCTCCACCACGAAGCCGCCGGGCGCAGGCGCGGGCTTGGGATTGGCTTCGTCCCTCGGCCTGATCGACGAGATGGGGGGCACGTTGACTTTGCTCGAGACGTCCGGCGCGGGCTCAACGTTCCGCATCAACCTGCCACTCGCCGAGCTAGAGACCCGCGCAGTCGAGGCCGCGCCGGTCCTCGCGACCGCCGACCTCGAAGGCCTGCACGCCTTTGTTGTCGAAGACGATGCGGCCGTGCGCGGCCTCCTTGCGGCCTTCCTGCGCCACCTTGGACTGAGCGTGACGGAGGCGGTCGATGGCCTCGACGCCTTCGAGCGCCTGACCGAAAGTGACTGTGCCGAGGATCACCCCGATCTCGTGGTCAGCGACGTCAGCATGCCGCGCTGCACGGGCCCCGAGCTCTATGAGCGGCTGCGCGCCAAAGGCACAAACCTGCCTTTCCTGTTCGTCTCGGGCTGGCATGGGCGCTACCTCGACGAGCTGCCCGTCGAAGATTCCAACGTGGACTTCCTCAAGAAGCCGATCGAGATCGCCGAGCTCGCCGCACGCCTGCGCGCGTTGATGGCGGTCTCTCGCGAGGCCTACAAGAGCCCCATTTCGGCAAGCTCGCCGTCGGCGTAGCGCAACGCGAGCTCGCGCCGCGCGGCGGCGTCCAAGTCGCCCTCGATCACAAGCTGCGTCACGCCTCCCATGGCGTCGCAGTTGAACAGGATCGACGTGTACCCCCGCGCCGGCGCGGCGGCGGCCATCGACAGGGTCTCGGCACCTTCCGCTTCGACCGTCAGCGCCTTCGCGTCGGACGTCATGTGGATGCGGTAGGGAACCTCGTACATGTACGTCGTCGGGTTGTCTTGGTCGAGCCGCTCTTCGGCGCCCCTCGTGATGCGCGACAGGATGTTGGCATGCCCAAACGAGTACATGTACGTCAGCGCGAGGTCGTCGCAGATGATCAGGACAAACGAGTTCCGGTACGTGGGCAACACGACCGGGTCCAAGTACGAGAGCTCCATCAGGTCGACGTCGACCCTTCCCGAGAGCGGCGCGATGTGACGCAGCGTGACCATGCCGCGCGCGCGCAGCGCTCCCTTGCCAATGTCGTGCATCCACTGGTCCTCGGCGACTTTGGCGGGGGGGAGAGCCACACTGCGCTCGGTGATGCCGCCCGGCTCAAACTCGAAGTCGAGCAGCTCGTCGGGCGAATCGAACGCGTACTCGAGGTGCAAGGTGTCGCCGCTTAGCTGCACTTTTGTCGCGTGGAAGAGCCCGCGGATGTGCGCATCGGTGGCGGTCTCGGCAAGCGCGGTGCGCGTACGGTCGGCGAGATAGGTCGCGTGCTTTTGGATCAAGGGATGACGCGCCGAGGCCTTGGCGAGATTGCGGACGGCGTCGGCGATCGCGACGGCGTCGGGCTCTTTGGCCTCGGCCAAGTTGATCACTTCGCGCAGTGCATGGGCCGCGGCGCCCGTCTCGAGCAAGGCCGGCAGAGCTAAGAGCTCGGTCTCGAGCGGGCTGTTCGCTTCGCGTGATTTCTTCAAGTTGCGCTGCCACTTCTCGTCGCCAATGAGGGCGCCGAGGAAGGCGCGCAGCTCGTCGGTGCCGAGTGGCGGCTTGGCGCGCGCGGCTTGGTTCAAGAGCTCATCGAGCGGCCACGATTCGATGGCCACCTCGGCGGGCACGCGCTTTGTCTCTTCGAGTTTGAGCGCGGTCTTGGTGACCGCCAAGAGCTTGACTGAGGTCTTCTTGCCGTTCAAAGGAATCCGCAAGCGGCCCTGCTCGGCGGCGACGGTTGCGAGGTAGGTCTGGCGCACAGTGGCGAGCTCTATCAAGCGCGCGAGGTCGCGGGTGGCGGCGTCGTTGAGCTTGCCACCGCGCGTCTCGCGCTCGGTTTCCAAGAGCGCAACTGCCGGCGCGAGCTGGCCTTGACTTGCGAGCCAGAGCGCTTCGCTGTGGAGCGCCGGCATGTCGAGGACCGGCGCGGGAATGGTGGCGGCCACTTCGCCAGTCGCCACTGTGGGGCGTGGCCTTCCGGTCTGGGGGCTGGCCGCATCGACCGCGACCTTGGCTGTCGCGCCGACCAGCTCGGCCGCCTTGGCGACCTCGGCCGGTCCGCGCAGCGTCTCGACGTCGAAGTCGGGCGTCGCCGCCTTGTACTCTTCAAAAAGCGAGCGCCAGAAGTCGACCGCGAGGCCGTCGAGGCTCTCGAGCTCAAGCGCCTTCGTGAGCGAGCCTTCGCCGTGCAACGAGGTCGCGAGGAAGCGCCGCAGACCCGGGCGGAGCTCGCCTTTCTTCCCCGCATACAGGTAGCGGAAAAAGAGGTCCACCTCTGCCTGGCGCCCGTAGAAGGCGCGCACGTAATCCTCGCGCGACAGACTCCACAGAGCCTTGTCGAGGCGCTCGGCTTCGGGCGCGTCGGGGGCTGGCTCGACGAACTCCTTGACGGTCATCAGCCAGCGCTGAGAGAAGGGCACGACTTTGCAAAGCGGGATGACGCGATCGATGATCGTGGAAAGGCGGATTCCAAGTCGAACATCCGTGGGGGTCTTGCCAAAACTCCAAGCGATGAAGTCCGCGAGGCCCTCCTTGAGCCAGAGGTCGCCGGGGGCTTCGTCGACCACATGCGAGTGCGCCTGCCAGAGGGCGTGCACCGCGCTGTGGAGGAGGAGGCGTGTGCGCACATCGGCGGAGTTCTTGGTCTTCGCGCGCAGATTGACGAGCGTGAGTGTGGCGAGGTAGGGGTTGTAAGGCGTCGTGTTGACGGCGTAGCAATGCAGCGGCGCGCGCTCGAGGTAGTTCGCGAGGTCGCCGCTGGTGGCAAGCACGACGACGGCGACGGGCTCGCGCTTGGCCTTGGGTCCAAACCCGGTGACCTCATCAAACGCCTTCTCGGCGGCGATGAGCCACGGCAGGTGTGTGTCGACCACCTGCTGCGCGTAGTTCTCGGGCTGCTTGAAGGCTTTCTGGATGTAGAAGATGAAACCCTCGTCGGTGACGACCTCCTCGAGCGCCAGGTCCTTGAGCGCGTCGCTGCGCTCCATGCGCCAGCGGCGCTTGGCGTCAACCGGGAACGCGGGCGCGGCGACTTCGCTGGCGCCCTCTTGGTCCTGGGGTGGTGGGGAGCCAGGTGTCTGTGAAATGAGTCCCGAAGTGGCGAGCAATACGGCGAGGAAGAGAGCTTTCATGGTGGGGCATTCTAGCTGGTTCGGGGGGCTAAAACCGCAGTGGGGATGCCTAGCGGGTCAGTTTTGGAGCATCCGTGCTTCGTGTGTGCTGACAGACTAGGATGAGGGCCATGGAAGTTGGATTTACGGAGACGGGGTCGGAAGCAAGGTCCGATCTGGCCGTTCGGATTCGCGATGCCTTCGCGGGCGAGAGCTTTGACGTCCTGCGTGGGTTGGTACCCGAAGCGGAAGCTGCATTGGCCGAGCTTGGGAGTGAGGTGAGCCCGTGGGTGCTTGTCCTCCTTGCCAATGCCCGCGAAGAGGCGGGGCTTGGAGAAGAGGCGCTGGCCTTGCTCGAGCAAGCAGATGTGAGCGATGTGAGACTGGCGCTCACCAGCCTGATGGTGCGTGCCGAGGTGCGGCTGAAGCGCTTTGAGCTTGATCTGTGTCGGGCAGATCTTGTTCAGGCTGGGGCGCTGCTCACCACGATCTCTGCTGGGGTGTATTCAAAACGCATTCACCTGGTGCGCTTCAATTTGTTGGCCCGTGTGTGCAACTTTGAGAGTGATGTCGAGGGCGCGATTGCGGCGTTCGACTCGGCACTGGCGATCGCCGATGAGCTGGAGCTGACTCTTTCACGCGGTCGAATTCTCTCGAACCTCGGATCCTTGCATCACGCGCGCGGTAGCACCGAGATCGCGTTTGAACACTATCGTGAAGCGAGCCAGCTGATCGAGGCCGATGGCGACCACCTGACACGCGGGCAGGTCGCGCACAATCTTGCGCAAATGCTTCTTGAGCACGATCGCTTCGACGAGGCCTTGGTCGAGATCCAGAAGGCGCGCAACTGGCTGGAGCGGGCCGGTGGGCTAGTCGGCGTCGTCTATTGTGATGTGACCCTGATGCGCATCCGCATGGGGCAGGGGCAGCTCGATCAAGCGCGGATAGTGGCCCACCAGCTGGAAGCCGGCCTCGACTCCTGGTCGGGGCTCGATCAAGCCAACGAGGTGATGGCGCACCTGTGCGAGCGGCTGTGGGACCTGCGCGAGATCAAGATTCTGCGCCGTGTCTTGAGTCGGCTAGTCGAGGTGCAGACTCAGATCGGAGCGACCGAGGACGAGCTCTTGAGCTTGCACACGTGGGACTTGATGGCGAAGGCGGCTGATGGAGAGCACGAGAGTGTCCTCGTCGAGCTTCCCGCGCTGCTTGACGAGACCGAGCGCATGGAGGATCCCGACTACTACCTGTCGGCCGTTGAGTGCGCGGTGATCGCCTATGAAGCAAGCGGCGACTTGAAGCGAGCTCTTGAGATGCAGCGGCTGCACAACCGCCTCGAGACGCGAAAATTGTACGAGATGATGGATGTGCGTGTGGCTAGCATGCGGCAGTTTGGTGTTGGCGAGGGCCTGGGTGCGCGTGACCTCGAGTCGCGGCTTGCCGCGCGCATGGAGGAGCTGAGCGAGTACCGACGGCGGCTGCAGCGCGAGGCGGAAGAGCGCCAAGAGGCCGGAAAGCGCGAGCGCGAGCTTGAGCGAAGCGTTCTTGCCAGCCAGCGCTTGGAGGCTGTCGGCAGGCTCGCCGGCGGCGTGGCGCATGACTTCAACAACATGCTGACCATCGTGCGTGGAAACGCCGAGCGCCTGGCCGAAATCTCGACCGGCGAGGCCGCGCAGCTCGCCTCCGAAGTCTTGACGGCCTCGATGCACGGTGCCAATCTGGTTGGGCAGCTCTTGGCTTTCAGCAAGCGCGGCGAGGTCTTCATGGAGGACTTCAGTGTGGACGCTGTCGCCGCAGCGCTGTTGCCCATGTTGCAACGGCTGATCACCGAAGACATCGAGCTCGCGTTCGCGCCAAAGGCCGGTGGCCTCTTGGTGCATGCCGACCGCGCGCAGCTGGAGTCGGTGATTGTGAACCTGGTGTTGAACGCCCAGGCGGCGATGCCGGCGGGTGGAAGAATTGCGATCGAAACGGAAGCGGGCCCCAACGAGCGCGTTCATCTGTTCGTGCGCGACGAGGGCACCGGTGTCCTTCCGGAACATCGCGAGTTGATCTTCGACCCCTTCTTCACGACCCGCACGGATGGGAGCGGGACCGGTATGGGGCTCGCTTCGGCGCTAGGAATTGCTAGCCGGTTCGGCGGCAACCTGCGGTTGCTTGAGAGCTCGCGCTTTGGATCGACCTTCGAGCTCGCGTTGCCGGTTGTCGGCGAAGAAGCTGTGCCGTCGGGCCAAGGTGAAACGCAGACGGCCGCGCAGCCAGCTTGCGCACCCCAGGCCGGGGCCTTGGCTGGAAAGCACATCTTGTACGTCGAAGACAACGAGTCGATCTGCCGCATCGCCGCGGCCGCACTCACCCGCGTGGGCGCCCATGTCGAGGTCGCGCCGCATGGTGCCGCCGCTCTCGAGCTGGTCGGGACCAGGGCGCCGTTCAACTTGATCATCACGGACGTTGTGATGCCGGGGATGGGCGGCCCCGAGCTGTTTGAGAAGCTGTCCTCGAGCGGAGAGCGCCCGCCGTTTCTCTTCACGTCGGGCTACCCCCAGCAGTGGAGCCTTGACGGCCTGACGGAGGCCGCGGACGTCGCCTTTGTGGCCAAGCCTTTCGACCTGACCACCCTGGTCGCGGCCGCCGCCGAGCTAGCGACCTAGACGCGCCTACTTCGGATTGTCGAGTGCGTCCAAGAGCGCGTTCAAGCGGTCCTCGCCGCCGTAGTCGCGGATGATTCTTGCCGAGCGCTCGCGGATCTTGGTCGTGTTGCGGTTCGCGTACATGTCGAGCATCGCGTCGACGACGGTCTGTTGCGAGACCACCGGCACGCCGTAGCTGAGGCCCCACAAGGCGCGACCGGAATTGTTCCAGTCGGGGTCCGCCAGGACCTCGATCAAGCGCTCGACCGTGGCCGGGCTCTTCTCCATGAACGTGGACAGGCCGAAGTAGATCGCCTTGTGCGACAGCCCGTGGTCGCTCGAGCGCGACATGTCGATGAAGGCCTCGGCGACGGGGTCCGAGACCCTCGCGCCCCAAACCGCGCCGAGGTCTTCGGCGAAGCCGGTCGCTTCGGGGTTTTGCGCAAGCTCAAGCATGATCTTTGCGGCCGGGCCCTCGCGCAGATCCATTCCCGAGTACGTCGCCAAGAGGCGCGCAATGCGCCACCGATCGCTGACGACCAGCAGCGGGTAGACGTCGAGGACCAGCTGGATGTCGGCCTCTTCCGGGTTCATTCCCGACAGCGTGTTGAGCGCGGCAATGCGCTCGGCAACATCGCTGCCAGGGGCCGTGCCTTTGGTGAGCTCGACCACACGCTTGCGCAAGGCGTCGCGGTCGAAGGCGACCTCCGACGCGCTGGCAAGCGCGAACAATGCCTCGGCGCGCTCGCCGATGCCCGTGCTTCCGAGCGCCGCGGTGATACCCGCGAGCGCTTTCGTGCGCCGCTCTTCACCTAGCTTGCCGAGCGAGTGCAGATCTTCGACCCAGTTAGCGCTTTGGGTCGAACGGCCCGAGCGGTTGATGACGGGTTTTGCGTTCGAGCTGGCGGGCGAGGCGGTGCTCGTCGACCCGATGCCATCACGGATGGCGCCGGGCTTAGGCTCGGGCTTGACTCGCGCGGCGAGCTCGATGACGGTGCCTTCGGGAACCGGCTGATTCGCACCGGGATCCTGCACCAAGCACATGACGCGCGCCTGCATGTTCACGAGTAGCTTGCCGTCTGTTGCGACCCAGCCGTAGACCTGCTCGCCCGGGTTGTGCAGCGCCCACTTGAGCTTCCGCGTGGCGCGGTCGTACACGTAGAAGTAGTTGTCGAGATTGCCAAACGCGACGCGGTCGCCGATCACCCGCGGCGTGCCGAAGGCGTTGCTGCCGGTGCGGATGCGCTTGTCTGCTTGCAGCTCTCCGGTGGCGATGTCGAAGCTGGCGACGGACCGGCCGAAGCCCGCCCAGACCGTGTTCGTGGCCGCGTCGACCGCTGGAAGGCTGAAGCCTGTTGCGCCAAAGATCGTGCTCCATTTACGCTCGCCGGTCTTGGCGTCGAATGCATTCAGAGCGCCCGCGCGCGGCCCCTCGACCACGCTGGAATCGGAGCCGGTGTCGCTGCGTCGTCTCGAGTGACCAATGCCGCGGTCCCCCATGAAGACGAGGCCGTTCCACGCAACGGGGTTCGTCCAACCGAACTGTGCGCCGGTCTCGGTGGTCCACTCAAGGTGGCCGTCCGCGAGCGCGAAGGCCAGCATCGTGCCCGACTGCGTGCCGACGTAAACGCGCTCGGCATCGACCGCGGGCACCATGGCAAGCTTGCCGATCACCGGGCTCTTCCAGGCGATCGAGCCGTCGGTAAGGTTGCGCGCGACGAGCCCGTCTTCGTTGTTCCCAATCACCAGCTCGTCCGTCAGCGCCTGCCCATAGGGCCAGCCCTTGCCGGTGCCCGTGCTCCAAATCTGCGTGCTCAGATCATCGGAGAAGCGCGCCATGTGCTGCGGCGCGCCCGCGACCCACGTGCCGTCGTCCGCAAGGCGCACCCAGGTCCAATCCGCGTCCGCGAAGGCGGGCACGCGGGCCTTGACCTCGCCTGTGTCGAGGTCGAGCAGCCGCAGGTCGGGGCCGGCGAGGCAGACTCCGTTCGGGCCGACCTCGGGCGTGTGGAAGTTCTGCGACTCGGCGGTCCACAGGACCTTCGGCGCGGTGGGCAAGGAAGCCGGGTCGTTACTTTGAACGGCGGCGAAAAGGGGGGCGAGCGCGAGGGTGGCAAGGGCAAGCATGATCGAATAGGGCAGGGGATTTCGAGGCGTGCGTTCTTCCGAGTACGCGGCGGCGCTCGGGCTGTTTTCCACAATCCGACTTTGGTGTCCGATTTCGGATCCTGTCGATCACGATCGATCTGGGCGCCGGTTTTGTCGCGCGCCTCCTATCATGCGTGCATGTTGCGAGCCTCCCTTCTGCGCGCCTTCGCGGCTGCGCTCCTTGTTGCCTTGCCGGCGGCCGCGCAGGATCTCGAGTCGAGCCTCGCGGCCCTGCAAGCCCCGTCCGCGGCCGAGCGCTTCGCCGCCGAGCGCTGGCTCGCCGCGCACCTTGCCGCGACCGAGCCCACGGCGCTGGTCGCCGAGCTGGTCGACCTGGATGCCGGCGCGGGCCTCGGCCAAGAGGCCACGTGGCGCCTCGGCCGCGCGCTGGGCTCGCGGCCCGGCAACCTGGGGCTCGCGCTGCAGCTGTTGACCGGCGCGCTTGAGCCCGCGCGCACCGTGCAGCTTGAGATCGAACCCGCGCTCGACCCGACGCGCCTCGACAAACCCGAGGGCTGGGGACTCGGCCGGCGCTTAGGTCGCTTGGCTCTTGATCAAGAGGTTGCGACGTGGCGCACGGGCCTCGACCGGCCGCCTTTGTCGGGCGCGGTGCTGCAGCTGACCTTGCGCGAAGAGCGTGAGCGGCATGGCTGGCAGCCGCTGGAAATCAAGGATGGTCTTGTCGCTGACGTCATCGGGCGCATCGCGCGCGAAGGCGATCTGCCGGTGCCGATCGTGTTGGCGCAGGGCCTCGCCGAAAAGCTGGCGAGCGAGCGGTTTGGCGGCGCGCGCACCGTGCGCCTCAACCCCTTTCGCGGCTCGTGGGATCGTGTGTTGTTTGACTTCGCCCGCGCGCACGGACTCGCGTGGGAGGCCGTCTTGTATCAGGGCGAGGCGGCCGACGAGATCGCGTGGTTGCGGCTGGTTCCGCGCGGCGAAGAAGGGGTCGAGTCGGGCACCGCGCAGCTCGTGCGCGCGCTTGAGGACTTGGCGCGCCGCTCGGGTGACAAGGTCGCGGCCGAGAGCAGCAATCAAGCCAGCGTGAGTGCGGCCGAGCTGCAGCTGGCCGCGCGCTTCTTGGCCTGTGTTGAATGGGATGCGGCGTCGGCTTGGCTCGGCGCGTTGTGGCTGAATGAGCGCGATGGCATGGCGCGTTCGGCGTTGCTCGAGGCGGCCGGTCGTGGGCGTATCGAGCCGCAGCTTGCGACTCGCAGTGGCGTCCAGCGCCTCTTGGCATTCTCGCGCAGTCTCGACTCGGTCGGCCCGTTCGCGGACCCGCACCAAGCGCGGCTCGGCGACGCTCTGGCGAACTTCCCCAGCGTCGGTAGCGACGGCAGCCGACTGGCAGAGGCGCTCGCGACGGGCTGGCAAACCGACGACCTCGCCGTACGCCAGTTGCGCCTTCGCGGGCTTGCGGGGATGGGCGCGACGAGCGAGGACTCGCTCGCGCTCGCGCGCGCGGTCCTGGCGAACACCGAGGGTCAGCGAGTGGGCGAGGCGGCGCTTGCGGCGCTGGCCGTCTTGGCGCAGGCGGAGCCGGGGGCCGAGGCACCGGTGCTCGGCAGTCCCGACAAGCTGCTCGCGCTTGTGCCCGACGCCGTGGCTCCCGACGAGCTTGCGCGGCGCTTGTCGTTGGCCGGCGTTGCCTTGCCGGCAGCCTCGAAGTCGGCGGCGCTCTTGTCCGCGGCCGAGCTGCGGCTCCGCCTCATGGCGCACATCTATGCGGGCGAGTTCGACCTGGCCGGCCGGCTTCTGATCGCGCCGTCGTCCGCAGGCGGTCTTGGACTTGGCGAGCCGGGTTCGTGGGCTCGCTCGTGTGAGCGCGGTCACCAGCGCCGTGTCTTCAAGGAACTCACGGACGGCATGAAGGCGCTTCTGCGCGGCGGCGAGCTCATGGCGGTGCGCAGTGTCTTGGACTCTGCCGGCCGGCTTGCCGCACAGGCAAACGCCGCGGCTGCCGATCCGAACGATCTGACCGCTTTGTCTTCGAGCGCGGGCCTGGCAGCCTTGCCGCGAATCGAGCTCTTGGCGGGCGCGATGGACCCCGCCCACCAGGCGGCGCTGCTGGAGCAGCTTGCCAGCCAGGGCGACGGCTCGCCGATCGCCGGCGACCCCGCCGCGCTCGGCCGGCTGGCCGCCGCGCCCGTGCCGGGTGCCGATGTTGCGCGCCAGCGTTTGCTGCTGCAGTTCGCCGCCGCGCTGACCTCGCCACGCCCGGAAGACGGCGCCGGCGTTCTGCCCGCGATCGAGGACTGCCTAGCGGCTTTCTGGGCGCGCAGTGCCGACGGCGACGCCGAGGCGTTCGTCCTGGACGTCGCCACCGTCGCAGCGGGTGAATCCAGCCACCCTTTGGCCCAAGAAGTTCTGTTCCGGTCGTGGCCGCCGAGCCCCAAGTAGCGGCAAAGACTTGTATCCGACGCCACAGCCTCCCAAGATGACCCCATGACACCCCCTAAGGCCCAAGACAGCACGCTCGAAATCGCCGAGCGTGGCGAGTCCAAGGACACGCCGATCCGCCGTGAAGAGCTGAAGCTTCTGAACGAGCCGACCAGCCGCATCGCCGAGCAGTTCCGCAGCTTGCGCAACTCGATCCAGTCGATGAATCCCGACGGCGCGCCGCGCAACTTGGTCGTGACCAGTGCGGTGGAGGGCGAGGGCAAAACGACGGCCGCGCTCAACCTAGCGCTGGCGTTCGCCGAGCTGCCGCACATGACCGTGCTTGTGATCGATGGCAACACGCACAAGCCGGCCGTCGAGGCGCGGCTTGGGCTGCCGCTTCGACAAGGGCTGTCCGAGCTGTTCAGGGGCAAGCTCGATCCCGACCGCGCCGTGCGCGAGACCAGCGTGAAAGGCTTGTTCGTGTTGGGCGCGGGCGGCGCCGAGGGCAACCCCGCGCAGTACTTGGGGACCGACCGCATGGGCTCCTTGTTGCAGATGCTGAAGCAGCGCTTCGACTACGTGATTGTCGATGCGCCGTCGACGCTTGAGTTCAACGACGCGAGCCAGGTTGCCGCGATGGCCGACGGCACGCTTCTGGCGGTGCGTCTTGGCGAGACGCCCAAGCACTTGGTCGAGCAAGCCGTGAACTTGCTGGAAGGGCTAGGCGCGAACCTGCTCGGCACGACGGCGCTCGGCGCGGAGTAACGCTACTTCGGCTTCAGCGGCTTGCCCGTGCGGGCCGAGCGCAAGAGGCCACTGATGTTGCGCTTCTGCCACGCGGTGGCGGCGTCGAAGTCGCGGTAGTGCGCCTCGCGTTTACGGAAGGCGGCATCGTGGTGCAAGCGGCGTGAGTTGTGGGGCGTGGGCTCGCGCTCCGCGGCTACCGAGCGCCAGGCGTGGAGCAGCTCGTGGAACAGAACGTAGCGCAAGAAGAAGCGCGGCACGGCCTCTTGATCCAAGACGGTGTGCAGGCGAATGCGATGGCTGTCTTCGGTGTAGCTGCCAAGCTGCAGGCTGCGGCGCGCGCGGCTCAACTGGCGGCGGCCCCACGTGAACACGGGCAGTCCGCGCGGCGCGAAGTCCAGCGGCAAGAACTCGGCGTGGGGCCCTTCGACAAGCTCGGCGGCGAGCGGCGTCAAGCTGTGGCACAGCCCCTCGGGCTGAGCCTTCGCTGCCGCCGTCTTCTTGGGCGGCAGGCTGCGCAGGCCTTCGTCGATGAAGGCATCCAAGAGCTCGGACGCGCGGCGCTTCTTCCGGCCGTGGCGCAGCCAGGTGGCCAGCGCGTCTTGGACTTCGCGCGGCGCAGCTTGGAAAAAGCGCGAGAGGCGCACCTCAATCGGCTTGCCACGCGGATCCTTCCAGAAGCCTTTGCTCTGCACAACCTGTCGCCGAGCGTGCCCATAGGTGACCACGACCGGATTCCCAAGTGCTTCGGTCAAGAACGCACTCCATTCGGGCGCGCTGAGCTCGATTGCCTCCTGTGCAGGATCCATCCGCCTACCCTATACTTGACGGTCCCCCCTCGCAGGTGGCGCGGCGATTTTGTCGCAGGCACCTGCAGCTTCCCCGGCACGAAACTCCCTGTAGGTCCAAGCCCCTTGAAGAAGTCTCTCCTTCCTCTCATCTCTCTCGTCGCCCTTGGTGGCTTTGGCACTTCGGCGGCTTTTGGCGGCGTGGGGCTTGTCCGCAGCGACGGCGTCCTTGGCAGCAACTTGCAGTACGACCTCACGGGCGATCCGGGCGAGCTGTTTGTTCTGCTGCCTTCGACCAGCACCGGCCCAACGCCGCTCGCGATCATCGACCCAACCGACGCGCGCAGCCTCGACGTGGGCATCGACCTCCTGAGCGTGGTCACGATCGGCAGCCTTGGCGCCCTTGGCCAGACCAGCGTCGCCTACCCGCTGCCGCTTGACCCCGCGCTCAGCGGTGTGCCGATCTTTGCCCAGCTGATGACGATCCCCGGCCCGACGACGTTGATCGACGAGATCTCCAGTTTGAACTCGGTGACCCTCGGCATGCACGGCGAGTCGTTCCTGAGCATCGGCAACCTGCCCGTCGCGACTGCGGGTTACGGCTCGGCGCTTCTGCCCGACGGCCGGGTTCTCTTGGGTGGTGGGGGAGTCGACGACGGCCTCGGCAACACCATCCCGACGAGCACCCTGCGCGCCTTCGACCCGCAGACTCAAGGCTTTCAAAGCCTGACCGCGACGCTGACTTATTCGACGTCGGTGCCCGCCGCTGTGGCGCTTGCCGACGGCCGCATTTTCTTCTGCGGCGGAGTCGGCGTGAACAGCGCGGTCCTGAACGGCGCTTCGATTTACGACCCGGCGACCGGCACGACTTCGGCCGCCGCCAACATGCCGGGCCCGCGCAGCCAGCACACGGCCACGCTGCTTGCCGACGGCCGCGTGTTCATCACCGGCGGCGTCAAGGCGATCAACTCGGCCGACCCGATCGCGGGCCTCAGCGACATCCTGAAGACCAGCAGCATCTACAACCCCGCCACGAACAGCTGGTCGAGCGCGGCCAGCCTGTCCTTGCCGCGCGTGGGCCACAACGCCACGCTCCTCAGCAGTGGCCGTGTCCTGATCTCAGGCGGCCTTGAGATCGGCAGTTTCTTCGGCGTCCCGATCCCCGCCATCGTCAACTCGTGCAAGCGCTACAACCCGTCGAACAACTCGATGATGTCGACGGCGAGTTTCTCCGGCAACCGCGCGCTGCACAGCCAACTGCTCTTGTCCGACGGCCGCGTCCTTGTCGCCGGCGGCGCGGACGGCGACGTCCTGACGCAGAACTTCCACTCGCTGAACACGTGCCGTGTCTACACCGAGTCGAGCAACACCTGGGGCAACGTCCCGAACCTGCCCGAGGTCCGCACCTTCCCGAACCTCGTCGAGACCGGCGGCAAAGTCCACGTGCTGAGCGGCGTCGGCACCATCGACCTGACCACCCTCTCGGGCGCACCCGTCACGAACATCGTCTCGGGCGACCTCGCCACCTTCAACTGGGCCTCGGTTGGCACGATGGTCTTCCCGCGCCCCCTCTCCAACTCGATCGCGATCGAGGCCGGCACGCGCATCGTCACCCTGGGCCCCGGCGACAACGGCCTCGGCACCGACGACCTGACCGCCGAGGTCTACATCCCGTAGCGTACGGAGCCAGGCTCAAAAGTGAACACTTTGTGGCATCGATCGGCTGGCCGATCGATGCCCCAAAGTGTTCACTTTTGAGCCTGGCTCCGTACGTAATGGGGCGCCCCTAGCCCCAGGTGCTGGCTGAAACTTCGAACCATGTGGCGCGTGCCTCGGCGACCAGGCGGCCGTCCTCGCCGAAGATTGCCGTGCCTGCGAAGTGCTTGCGGCGCTCGCTGCCAAGCGGCCAGCCGAGCACGACGCAGCGCTCGTGGCACTTGACGTTCGAGACGATGCGCGCGCACAACTCGCCGAGCACCGCAGCGCCGCTGGCGACTTCGGGGAAGACCGCAAAGCCGCCCGAGCAGTCCGCGGCGGCCCAGAGGAACTCGGGCTCGACCCAGCCGTTTGCGTCCGCAAGCGAGTCGTCCGGGATCCACGGCGCCGCCAGCGTGCCGGCCTCGTCGAGAGAGCCCGGGAAGATGCGCAAGCCGTCGCCCGGTGAGCGCGCGGGGCCGCAGACGAAGCAGCCGGGGAATGGGTGCGAGTGGAAGCCGACGAACGAGTGCGAGCAGGCCTCGGCTTGTTCGAAGCCGGGGTTTGGGGGCAAGTCGAGGTCGAGGGACGCGGGATTGGCTTCGGCCACAAGCGCCTCGTTGTGCAGCAGCCGAGCGCCGGTCGTGGACGACACGAATTGAAGCGCGACCTCAAGGGGTGGCGGCGCGACGAGCCGCACCGAGACCGCGCCGGACAGCGCCTTGGCGAGGTGGCCGGCGACGTAGCCTCCGTGCGCCGATCGCGGGGGCCCGCAGAAGCGCCCTGGGATCACGAACGTGGTTGTGGTCATGGGCGGATCATGGGGCTGTACGCGATTCGGTTTGCTTGCGGGTCTGCGCGTCGACGAGCAACGAGCTCACGTGGTGGGTTTGGCCGGGTGAGTGTGTGTGGCCAGCTGCGCCTTGGCCGCCTCGTACTCGTGGGTGGTGATTTCGAACGGGTTGCCGTCCGGGTCGCGGAAGTACAGCGAGTAGGACAGGTCGTGATCCATGATCTTGGGCGTCTCTCTAAGTGCTTGCGCCAAGTGGTCTCGCCAGGCGATGAACTCGTGCGCCTTGGTGCCGAGCGCGATGGTCGAGCGGCACGACTCCTTGGGCTCTTGAAAGAGAGCGATGCGGACTGTGTCGCCTTGGTCTTGAAGCGTGAGCGGCCCGTCGTCCGTGGCCCAGACCTCGAGCTTCTTGATCCTGGTGAAACCCAGCACGCGCTGGTACCAGCTTTCCGCGGCGGCCCGATCCGTGACGAAGATGTGAACGTGATCGATGGACCGAATCGGTGGCGGCGTGGTCGGAGTCATGGACATGGAAGAGAGGCTTGCGGACGAAGGGATGCCGAGCGGGGTGCTTGCCCGGAGACCGGCGGAGCGATGGTGCGCGAGTGTAGGTTGCCAGACGCCAGGCATTCTAGCGTAGCAGCGCAAGCGGCCTTGAGCGCGTGCACGACGTGGCACCGTGAGGGAAGCCGCAAGGACTCCGTGCCGAGCGGCCGTTCAGTTCCCGAACGTAAGCAGCACGGCGCTCGACACATCGAAGCCTTGCGGCTGCGTGCCCGTCGGGCCGACGACCGCTTGCAGCATCAGCTGCGCGCCGTCGAGAGCCGGGTCGCTAGACACCGAGATCGGCGCGCTGGACCACGCGCCCGATGCGTCGGTGGTGCCCGTGGCGACAAGCGACATGCTCGTCAGATCCAAGTGCGCGATGCAGCCAAAACCGAGGTCAGTTGGTGCCGCCTTCGGCCCGGCGAAGACAAAGACCGAGGCCGACGCCTCGGCACCGCGGACGCGGATCTGCGACGTCCCGCCTAGCACGGGGTCGTCGGCCGCCAGCTTGGGCAGGTGCCCGCTGGCCGAGCAGCCGACTCCAAGGGAGTGAGCCGTTGCGCCAATGGCGCGGTGGTGCAGCGCCTCGACGCCCGGCACGGCGATCGCGGTGAAGAACAGCATTCCATTGGACAGCAGGAACTCTTTGGGGAGCCCCCAGCCAGAGCCCGGCTGGACATCCTCGAACAGCTGCGTACCCGCGACCGTGCCGTCGCTGACCCAGAGCTCAAAACCCATGAAGCCTTCATTGCCCTGCACGAAAACGCGCCGGCTTCCAATCGCGGTGATCTCGCGAATGCCCTCCAAATGGCCCGACGGGCCTTTGAACTCGTGCAGCATGTCGAGGCTCGCGGACGCGGGGTCGAAGACAAACAGCCGGTCTTTCGACCCCGACACGCCGTGCGCGAAGAAGAGGCGCTCGCCAAGCGCCGTCAGGTGCCGCGGACCTTCGGAGTAGCCCCATTGAATCTTTGCCACGAGGCTCGTGCCGGCCGCGGTCCCATCGCTGCGCCACAGAGCGCGACCTGCGCCGTCGTCTGCGGAGAAGTACAGCTCCTCACCGACCGCCACGAGGTCAGCCGGGTCTGAATCTGCGGTGCCGGTGCTGATGTCAAGCACCAGGTTCGTGCCTGCCGGCGTTCCGTCGGTCCGCCAAAGCTCCATGCCTTCGGTGCCATTATTGGCGGCGAAGAAGACCTCATCGCCGACGACCGCAAACGAGTCGTAGTCGAGGGAAGAGCCGGGTGGGAACGTGTAGACCACGCCGGTACCAGCAGGTGTCCCGTCGGTCCGCTTCACCTGCATGTTGGTGCCTAAGTCGAAGAACAGCGCGGCGTTTCCCAAGCGCGTGAAGTCCAATCCGCGGAACTGTGTCGTGGCCAGCAACTGCGGTGCTGCGCCCGTGCCGTCGGTGCCGTACAAGCCCCACGCGCCCGTGGGTTGCAGCGCCGCGAACACGACCCGATCGGTCAGCCCAACCCCCTCGAACGGGTAGCCGTACTTGATCGTTCCCGACCCGTATTGCGGGAACTCGTGCAGGATCGCCGTCCCGACGGGAGAGCCATCCGTTCGGCTCAGGCCGATGTTGCCATTCGCGAGGTAGGCGAAGAAGTACAGGTCGGCACCCATGATTGCGCCGCGCAAGGGCGTCGGCAAGCCGACCTCGGGATCGCCGTCTTCGAAGGCGTGTGCTGGCCCCGGGTTCAGATCGGCCAGCAGCGTCGCGCCGGCGGCCGTCGCGCTGAAGGGCTCGTTCCCAATCGCAGGCTGGCTCGCCGCCGTCAGGACGAGCCCGAACAGATCGTGAAGACCCTGTGGGTTCGAGTCCGGGAGGCTCGATTGCGCGGAAGCGGCCGGGGCGAGCGCAGCGAGAGCGAGGGACAGCATGGCGATTTTCATGCCGTTTAGGCTAACAGCAGGTTGAAGTATGCGCGACTACGATTTCGCCCCCTCCGCCCTTGCTGCCGCGCCGATCTCTCTGTCTCGCAACGCGCATGCTCCAGCAGCTCTACAGGGGCCGCCACTCTGCCTTCAAGAGGCCAAACGCGACGTCGTCAACCCACTCGCCTTTAAACCAGAGGCTCTGCCGAAAGTGGGCTTCCTGGCGCATCCCGACGCGCTTGAGCAGCGCGATGGAGGGCTCGTTGCGAGGATCCACCGAGGCGAAAACGCGGTGCTTTTCGAGCGACACAAAGAGGTGCTGCAAGATGCCCAACACAGCCTCGGTCCCGAACCCTTGGCCCTGATAGCGCGGCGACACCGTGAATCCGATTTCCACCTGTCGCGGATCGTCGGCAAGGAAGTGGGTGCCAAGATCCCCAACTAGCTGTCCCGTTTCGCGATGCCGAATCGCGAACTGGAACCACGTGCCAGCAGTGTCGAATGCGTTGGACTGCAGGCGCGCGATGAACGTCTCCACATCCGCAAGGGACGTGGGCTCAAACGACTGATACTTGGCGACCTCAGGCTGCGACCGATACGCAAACATCGCCTTCGCGTCGTCAGGCATCAGCTGCGAGAGTCGTAAGCGTCGCGTGGCAATTTTAGGTCCCATGGTCAGCATCGTATTCGGGTCAGGAAGCGGTTGGTGCCTTCATCGATCAAGAGTCGCTTCCGCACCGGCATCGCGCTGCAGTTGCTTCCGGCTCGCCCCGATCAGCCCGTGTTTCGCAGCCCGCGCGCGATGCCCCTCACGGTCTGGGCCAGGACGCGTTCGAGGTCCTTGTCCTGACGATCACCGTTCCGCCAGCGCGCAAGGCAGTCGATCTGGACGAAGCTCATCGGGTCGATGTACGGGTTGCGGAGGCGGATCGAGCGCTGGAGTGTCGGGTCGCGCTCGAGCAGCTCGTTGGCTTCGCCGAGGTGCAAAATCGCGTCGACGCAGCGCTCGTGTTCGTCGCGCAAAGTCGGGAAGAGGCGCGCGCCGACGTCGCCCGCCAGTTGGCCATAACGGGCCGCGATGTCCATGTCGCTCTTGGCCAGCACCATCTCGACATCCGCCAGGAACGTCGTCAGGAACGGCCAGCTGCGGGCAGCGTTGCGCACCGCTTCGAGCCCGTGGTTTTCGATGGCCGCTTTCAGGCCCGTCCCGACTCCGAACCAGCCCGGGAAGACAGCCCGCGATTGGGTCCACGCAAACACCCACGGGATCGCGCGCAGGTCTTGCACGCCGCGCATGGTGCGGCGACGCGCCGGCCGAGAGCCGATCTGCATGCGCTCGATCACATCGATCGGTGTCATGCCCTGGAACAGCGCGGTGAAGTCCGCGTCTTCGTGAACCAGCGCGCGGTAGTGTTCGCGACTGGCGCGACTCAGCGTGTCGGCGATCGCGCGCTGCTCGTCCGTCGCAGGACGCGCGGGGTCGCCGCCGGCCGTGCGCTCAAGCAGCGCGCCCAGCGTGACCTCGAGCGTCCGCGAGGCGATGCCGCGCAGCCCGAACTTGTCGCCGATGATCTCGCCTTGCTCGGTCGCGCGCGCGTAGCCATTCAGCGCACCGGGCGGAGCGGCCAGAATCCCGGCTCGCGGCTTCGAGCCGCCACGGCTGATCGAGCCGCCGCGCCCGTGGAACAGGATCAGCTCGAGTCCGAGCTCCTCCGCCGCCTCGACAAGCCGCTCTTGCGCGCGGTCGAGCGCCACGCGCGACGCCGTGATCCCGCCGTCCTTGTTGCTGTCCGAGTACCCCAGCATGACGATCTGGCGCCGATCGCGCGCGGCCAGATGCGCGGCGTAAGTCGAGTCGATCGACAGCGCGCGCAGGACCTCGGGCCCGGCCGCCAGGTCGTCGACCGTCTCGAACAACGGCGCGATGTCGAGCGGCACGCTCCCATCGTCCGCCACGCAGCCACCCGCGCGCGCTAGCAGCAGCACGGCAAGCGCATCGTCGGGCCCCTGCGCCATCGAGATGATGTAGGGGCCGAGCGCGCGCGGCCCATAGTTCAACAGCGCATCGGCGAAGGCTCGGAAGACCTCGAGCGTCTTCGTCGCCTCTTCGCTGGGCGAGTCGGGGACTCGGGTCCCACCCGCGCGCAGTGCCTCGGCGATGAGCGCCGTGCGCTCCGCGGCAGTCCGCGCTTGAAAGTCCGCATCGCCAAGCAGCTCGCCGACGACGCGGCGGTGCACCTCTGCATCCTGGCGCACATCAAGCGCGGCCAAGTGGAAGCCAAAAGCGTCGACGCGGCGCAGGGTGCGCTCGACGAGCGCGAGCCCGGCGCGCGAGCCGCCCGACTTCGCCAGGCTGTCCGCGATCAGCGCGAGGTCGGCACGGAACTCCTCGGGCGGGCCATAACCACCCTCCGCGCCGCGCCCCTTGCGCTCGAGCCGAGCCGTCATGAGCCAGAGCAGCTGGCGGTAGGGCATCACGGCGTAGCGGTCCGGGACCTCGGCGAAGGCCTCGCGAAAGCGCGCGCGGTAGTCGGCGATTCGCTCGAGGACCTCGGGGGCGACGGCGACGCGCGTCGTCGATTGAGAGAGGTGCTCGTGCAACTTGCGCAGCTCCTCAAGGTAGCGGCGCAGCGCCATCTCGAGGTGCCGGCCAAGCGCGCTGCGCATCGTGTCGGCACCGACGTTTGGGTTGCCATCCATGTCCCCGCCGACCCACGACGCGAAGCGCACAAGCGGCCGGTCGATGCGCAGGCGCGTCCCGTACACCGCAGCGATTTGGCTCTCTAGCTCTTCGTGGACCGCCGGCACGATCCGGAACAGCACATCGGACAGGAAGAACAGCACGTGCTCAACTTCTTCGCCGACGGTGGGGCGTCCCGGCAGCTGCTCTTCGGTCTGCCAAGCCGACGCAATCTCGAGCGCGATCCCGTCCTCGATTGTCGCCAGCGCACTCGGGTCGAGCGAGTCCTTCAAGAAGCGATCGACGAGGTGGCGCGCTAGGCGCTGCTCCTTCTTCAACATCGTGCGCCGCACCGTCTCGGTCGGGTGCGCCGTGAAGACGGGCTCGACAACGACCGAGGCCAGCGCGCCCTGCAGTTGATCCAGACTTGTGCCGCGCCGGTGCAGCTCTTCGATCGACGCGCGCAGGCTCGCGGGCTGCGTCGTCTGCTCGCGCTGGTAGTCGATGCGCCGACGCATGCGGTGGACCTGCTCGGCGGTGTTGACGACACCGAAGTACGCGCCGAACGCGCGCACGACTTCGAGCGCCCGCGTGGGCGTCAGCTCTTGCAGCAGCGCCGCAAGCTCCGCCCCCGCCTCGGCGTCCCCCTTGCGCCGAAACCGCGCCGCGACCCGCGCTGCCTCGACGGTCTCGTACACCCCGCTTGGCGCGAGCTCGCGCAAGAGCTCACCCAGAAGGCCCCCGAGCCAACCCACATCCTGCCGTAGCGGACGATCCTTCGAAGCAAAGTAGATGGGCTCTGGCTTGATCGGCGAGTGAGTCATGGCACGCCATCCTGCACTTGTGCAGGCTGTTGCGCCAGAGCGTTCGGGGCGCCGCACATGCCCATTGCGCGACAGCAAGTTGGAACGATCAACGACTGGCCTTAGCCCGGTCCGCCGGCGCCTGTTCGCTCCTCGGTGCTTGCGCGGCCAGGAACTTCAAGACCTCGCGGACAGCCTGTTCCGGCCGGCATTGCAGCAGCAGGTGCGGGCCGTCCAGGACGACACTCCGCAGGCCGGGAAGCTGACGCGAGACCTGCTTCAGCCCACGCAATCCAACGAGGCGATCCCGCGAGCCAGCCAGGTACAGCACCCTCGGCGACAAGGGTGTTTGGATCTGCGGGAATGGCCTCCGGTACGCGGGCCAGTAGCTCGTCAAAGTCGAGCGCTTGCTCGGGAGGGGAGCTGGCCGGCGAGATCTCCGGGTGTGGCCGTGCGACCGGAGAGCCACACACGCCGTGGCGCGATTCCTCCTGATTGCGGCGCGATTGTGGCGCGATTGTGGCGCGATAAGGTGCTCTATGGTGCATTAAGGCCACTTCACCCGTCATTCGCGCCACATTTTGGCGCAATGTTGGCGCATTCGACGGAGTCATGTCTCATGCTCTAGATCCATGCCGAAACCAGATAACCTGATTGCGGACCTGCTGCGAGCGACTGCTCAGTTCCCAGCCGGCGCTTCCCTCAGCGATGTGGCGGGAGCCCTCACCCAAGAGGTCCCACGCCGCACCCTGCAGCGCCGGTTGAGCACCCTCTGCAAAGAGGGCAAGCTCATCGCCGAAGGGTCTGGGCGGGGGATGCGCTATCGGCTGCCCGTCTCGGCCGAGACGGCGGCCGGCGCGATGTTGCTAGGCCCTGAAGGGAAGGACGTTAAGGACCGCGTGAACCGGCCGATTGTCGCTCGTCAGCCGGTTGGTTATCAGCGCTCCTTCCTGGATTCCTACCGGCCGAACGTCACGGCCTATCTGCCGGAGTCCACACGCAAGCAACTCGCCGGCATCGGCAAGGTGGGCATCACCGATCAGCCTGGGGGGACGTACACGCGCCAGCTGATGGACCGCCTCTTGATCGACCTCTCGTGGAACTCGAGTCGGCTGGAGGGCAACACGTACTCGCTCTTGGAGACCCAGCGCCTCTTCGAGTTGGGCGAGAGTGCCGAGGGCAAGGCGGCCGCCGATGCGCAGATGATCCTGAATCACAAGGCAGCGATCGAGCTCATCACCAGCGGCCGGGACGAGATCGGCTTTAATCGCTACACCATCTGCAACCTGCACGCGCTGCTCGCGGACAACCTACTGGCGAACCCCGCTGCGTGTGGCCGCGTTCGAACTCAGGCGGTCGGGATCACGGGGACTGTCTTCCACCCCCTCGAGAACCCCCACGAGATCGAAGCGTATCTGCATGAGATCATGGCCAAGGGCGCCTCGATCTCGAACCCCTTCGAGCAGGCCTTCTTCGCCATGGTGCATCTGCCCTACCTGCAGCCCTTCGAAGATGTCAACAAGCGTGTCTCACGCCTCGCCGCCAACATCCCTCTGGTCCGCCAAGGCCTCTGCCCGCTCTCCTTCGTCGACGTTCCTCAGGACGACTACGTCAGCGGCCTTCTGGGTGTCTACGAGCTGAACAGAATCGACCTCCTACGAGACGTGTTCGTCTGGGCCTACAGCCGCTCCGCCGCGCGCTACTCGGCCATCCGCCACTCCCTTGGCGAACCCGACCCTTTCCGCCTACGCCATCGCGCTCAGATCGGATCGCTGGTTCAAGACATCGTCCAGCGCCACCTCGACAAGCCCGCGGCGATCGCCCATATCCGTCAACACGCCGAGACCGCGATTCCAAGGCAGGATCGCGACCGCTTCATCGAGATCGTGGAGACGGAGCTCACGAACCTTCACGAGGGCAACATCGCCCGCTATCGCCTGCGCCCGACCGAATTCGCCGAGTGGCATGCGGCTTGGTGAGACGGGTTCAAGGCCGAGGGTGATTCAGCGGTCGAGGGTCGCCCGATCCGCCGGCGCCTGCTCGTCCCTCAGTGCTTGCGCGGCCAGGAAGTTCAAGATCTCGCGGACAGCCTGTTCCGGCCGGCATTGCAGCAGCAGGTGCGGGCCGTCCAGGACGACACTCCGCAGGCCGGGAAGCTGACGCGAGACCTGCTTCAGCCCACGCAATCCAACGAGGCGATCCCGCGAGCCAGCCAGGTAAAGCACCGGGACCTGCACAGAGGCGAGCAGCCCGGCGACGTCGATGTGGAGCACTTGCGCAAGCCGGTGGGACATGATCGCGGGCTTCGCAAGTTTGGTGGCCGCGATCACTGCATCGACAAGCTGCACGTCGCCGTCACTTCCGGTGAGAAGCGCTCGAACAAACCACTTCGGTGGCGTGAGCGTGAAAGCGAACCTCGAAGGCACATGCCTGAGCCACCGGAGTGGCCAAGGCAGCGGGTTCGCCACGAACGTGGCGCACAGGACAACGGCCCGAAGGTTCGACGGGCACGATGCGGCAAGCGCGACGGCGAGCGGCCCGGAGAACGACTCGGCGACAAGGACATACGGACCCGCGGGAACGGCCTCGCGGACATGGGCCAGTAGCTCTTCAAAGCTGAGCGTTCGGTCGGGAGGGTAGCTGACCACTGACACCTCTGAATCAGCCGGCATCGCATCCACGAAAGGCTGGAAGAGCTCACCCGTTCCATCCATGCCGGGCAAGAGGACGAACCGGCTAGTCAATGGAGCTTGTCCCCGGTCGCCACGCGCGGTGAACTGCTAGCACACGCTGCTTGAGCCGGTGCGCCGCCAAGCGCTGGATCCAGCTCGTTGACCAGCTCGTGGCAAAGGTGTTCGGGGATGTTCGCCAGGCCGAGCCTCAAGAACTTGGGCTGCAGCTCGACACCCTGCAGGTGGTCCACGTTGAACCATTTGAAGAGTAGGTTGACGTCCGCTTCGACGCCCATGAACTCGCGCTCGAAATCGAACGGTTTCGACGCGCGGACCTTCGTGAGAAAGTAGTGCCCAAGCTCGTGGAAGTGGGTGCCCTCGAACGTGAAGAAGTTCTCCACGATCCACAGCGGCCTGACGACTTCTACGTGGAGGCCGAGCTCCTCGAGCAGCTCGCGGCCAACCGTGTCGCTTGAGAACTCGAAGAACTCGACCCTGCCGCCGGGCAGCGCCCAAAAGTCATCGCCAACGACCTGGTGCAGGAGGACATGCCCCTCTTCGATGATGACGGCCGCGCTCCGACAATTGAAGCGCGTGTCGCCCTTGTCGAAACGAAGCATCGTTCTGTCTACGTGCATGTTCATCGCCCCGTGCTGTCGAGGCGCACCCATACACTTCCGCCCAAGCACGATGGGTATCCCCGAGGTCTCCGTGCTGCGCGCGCTTCCCGTTTCGAGTCGCTTGGCTCAAACATCTTGCGGGCCTTCTACCCATTCCCGGTCCGCGTCCTCGCCTTGCTCGCCGTCGGGTTCGAAGAAGGCCTGCGAGACTTCGGATCGAAGCAGCCGATGGATCACGATCAGACCGGCAGTGAATCCAGCCACAGCCATCGTGAGGTAAGGCACTGCCTCGGGCCCGTTGTAGTCGCGACCGAACCAACTGGCGCTCGCACTGTCGGGGAAGATGTTCGCGACGATGACCAGGAAGGCAAACAGCGCATACCCGAACTTGATCCACGCTTTCGCCCAGCGCAGCGAGCTGGGCTTGCCGCGGAGAAGCCCGATCCCGACCGGGAGCATGAACACGCCAAAGTTCAGGTTGAAGCTCGATGCGAAGAGCCCAGAGAGCACGTCGAACAGGGACGACGCCCCGGCGAGACAGAACAGAAGGCCGATGATGAGGACGCGGATGGGCATGGTATCCGGGGTGCGAGGGTGAGGGCTTCAGGTGACGCGCATCCTACTCCAAGCCTGGCCAAAGCTTTTACCGATCGTCTTGCATGGCTGGGCCTGGCAATCCGCGCTCTCTTTTCGCACGCCCAAATCCAGGGGCACTCGTCCCGCAGCAGGCGACCAACGGGAGCGAAGTCCAAACTATGTCGATGGCCGGCTTGTCGAGATCTTGAGGACATTGTGTCCATGTGCCGCACTGACTTCAGACCAACCGTGATGCAGGTACAGCCTAGGGATCTTGGTATACGCAAAGAGGACAGGCGAACCAGCGCTCGCCACCACAGAGACAGCCTGGTCGAGTAGCTTGCTCGCCAGACCGTGACCTCTATGGAGTGGCTTCACGAACAACGCATTGAGCCAGATCACCTCTTCCTCGCTTTCAGGTGACCTGAATCGCGTAAAGGTCACACCAGCGACCAACTGACCATCTAGCGTCATCAGCACAGGTCTCGGGACATTGCGGAATTCATCGTTCTTCTTCGATGCAGGCCATTCCGCCTAGATCAAGTCGCTGTACTCCTCATAGAGGGGGCTTCCCTCAGCTGGCCTCTCAATGGAATACACGATTCACTCCGTGACGATCACAAGGGTTGGGAACGGTCAGCAGCGGCGTAGGCGCCGACCGGGTGCATAGCTGGCCACTTCATTTCGCGAGGCCGTACGTTTGCTTCGCGGGCGCGGTGACAGGCAGTCGGCGGTCCGCTTGTGGGGCCGGTTTAGTCCTCATTGGGCGCGACCACTTCGACCTTGATTCGATCCGGATCCTCGCAGTACATCGCGTAGTAGCCGGGCCCGCTTGCATAGGGGTAGTCCGCCTCGTACAGCATCGTGTGGCCAGCTTCTTGCGCCCATTTCGCGATGTCATCGACGTGCGCTCGAGAGTTCCCGGTGAAGGCTAGGTGGTTGAGGCCGACTCGCTTTCGATGGTAGCCCGCGGCCGCGTGCTGTTCATCCGCCTGGAGAAAGCACAGGTATGCGTGCCCATCCTTCACGTAGTTCATGCCCCCAGACCAACGGTCCGCTGCGTACCCGAGCCGCTCCATCAAGGGGGTCCAGAACGCGACCGTCCGCGCCAGGTTGCTCACGTACATTTCGACATGGTGCAGCATGTAAGGTCTCTTGTCTTAGGGCTTGCGAAACACCGCCCTGATCGGGGTCGGCGAGTTGTGGGGAGTTGGGTGTGGGATGCTTAGGTGCTGGGGGCATCGGCGAGCTCGTCGTCCGGGTCCGTTGGCCCGTCGAAGTCTGTACTCAGAACGACCCCGGATCCCACGACACGGCCAGCTTCTCGAACTGTGAATGTCGAGCCCACGACCAACTGGGAATAGTCGAGGGAAGGGTGAAAGACCAGGCGGAGCTGGACTTCATAGGCAACACCAAGCAGAAGCTCGCGTCCACTGCCCATGAACTGCACGCCGAGGTAGTTCTCGGAGCACATGCCCTGGTCATCATGCAGTGGGACCCGCTGGTGAGGATCACCTACAACAAGGTGTGGCCGGTACAGCGGCGAATCGGCCGTGCTTGTCGTGCGTCCACCCTCCTCCGCAGTCAGGAAGGTCAGCGAGACTCGGATCGTCGGGCTCTGATTCATTCAGACGGCATGGGTGGGGGCGTTGGTTTGAGCTCACGGAGCTTCGGTGTCACCTCCACGGTCTTGCGCTTCAGCGGCCCGTCCGCTGCAAGGGCTTCTTAGGCGGAGGCCCAGGGATCGTAGGAGCCGAAGTTCCAAACGTGCCCTTCGGGATCGCGGCAAGAGTAGCCCCGCCCCCCGTAGTCCTCGTCCCGTATTTCAATCACGATCTCCGCGCCCGCCGCGACAGCTCGTGCGTAGTGTTTGTCGGCGTCGTCGACGATGATGTACGGGCTCTGAGTTACGGCGCCAGCCAGGGCACCCGGCGGCTTCTGAAGATTGTCGAACTCGCTCGCGCGCGCGGAGCCGAGCATGACCATTCCGTTCCCAAAGACGAGCTGTGCGTGGGCGATTGTGCCGTCGTCACCGGGCACGACAAGGTGCTTCTCGAATCCGAACGCCTCGCAGAGCCACACGATGGCTGCCGCTGCATCGTTGTATCGAATGGTCGGAATCATCGTCGCCGCTGTGGGGTTCGCATTGTCGGCCATGGGCTCTCTCCAGTGTTTGGTGGGTCGGTCCAGAGTTGCTGATCAGCGGTCGGCCGCCGGTCGATCCGCTGGATTGCGTTGTTGGACAGCACGCAGGCAGGTTTAAGTCCTGGGGCCGAGCATGATAACGAGTGCTCCGACGACGCATATTGCGGAGCCAACGAGATCCCATCGGTCCGGAGTGACCCCCTCTACACCGCGCAGCCACACGAGCGAAGCGACGATGTAGATGCCTCCATAGGCTGCATAGGCCCTTCCAGCGTAAGTTGCGTCCACGCGAGTCAAGCACCACGCGAACAGAGCGAGACTCGCAAGCCCGGGCAAGATCAGCCAGGCGGTGCGCGAATTCCGCAGGCATGCCCAGAACGAGAAGCAACCCGCAATCTCGAAGAAGGCGGCAGCCACGGAGAATAGGATCGACTTCACTGTTCCGCGCCCTCCTCTGGCGATGGACCTCTGTCAGCCGGTCGGTTGGGCTGTCTAGCGGCGGGCCGAAGGCGGGCCCGATGCGACAGCCGGTTCATCGGCCGCCCATAGAGGCGAGGTCGAAGGTGACGGGAACCACCTGGATTCCATCCGGAGGCACAGGCCCAATCACCTCCACCGTTTCTTCCCACAGGACAGGATCGTTTCCCGATCTCTCAAGGCGAACTTGGTGCGCTCCGACGGGGAGCGAGATTCGGAACCGAGCATCGATCGGGTTTCCCCTATAGGCCCCATCAATGTAGACGAAGGGGCCCGGGTTTACGACTGACGAGGCTGAAAGGTCCAGGTCGACCACCGTCATGGCCGTGGTCTCATAGACCGCGACGCAACTTGTTGATACGAGCAAGAGGCTGAGGACGAGGCAAGTAGGTCTCTTCATGGATTCAGGCGTGTATTCGAGGCGAGTGGTCGGCCTAACGGTTGAGCGGGTCAGCGGCAGCAGGTTAGGTGTCTTCACCATCAGAGGAGATGCATGGCGAGAGGTCCAGCACCAAGTCGCCGCATTCGGAGTCGCCTGAGCAGCTCACTTCGACATCCCCAATCCCCGGCTCTCCATCGAACAGGGAACTGAAGTGGAGCTGACCAGTTCCATCCTTGAGCTCTTCGAGGCCCCGGATAAGTCGATCGATCTCACGGGATGAGAGTTCAAGTGACAGGCCAAACCAGCCCGTCTTGAAGTCGGAAAGAAGCGCTTTCATGCTTGGTCGTTCAGGACATCTGACGGTCGGACCGATCAGCGGTCGGAGACAGCGCCGGCCGCACGCATTGCCTAAGTAGACACCCTCGCACAACCTTTGCCAGTCGGCAAACGCGTGCCAAGAGCGTGGCGTGGGAGGTCAAGCGGCCACTCCAAAGAGTGCTCCCACACCAGCGGTCACGGCCATTGCCGAGGCGCCCCAAAAGGCGACACGTGAGGCGGCCACAATCACGGGGGCGCCCCCCGCGAGCGCGGAAGCGGAACCCAGCAGCACAAGAAACAAGAGAGAGCTGCCCGAGACCGCCCACATAAGCGCGGAGGCCGGAGAGAGGAGAACGACGAGGAGCGGAAGAGCAGCGCCTACCGCAAACATCCCGGCGGAGGCAAGCGCAGCCTGGACGGGCCGAGCCGTCGAGGTAGCGGAGATACCCAGCTCATCCCGCGCATGGGCACCAAGTGCATCGTGCTGCATGAGTTGAGTCGCCACGTCGGAGGCGAGTGCCGGTTCTAGCCCGCGCTTGACGTAAATCTCCGTCAGCTCCGCTTGCTCGTGTTCGGGCTTGGAGGCCAGCTCTTCACGTTCCCGGGCCAGATCGGCGCGTTCAGTATCGGCCTGGGAACTGACCGACACGTACTCGCCGGCTGCCATCGACAGCGCTCCAGCCACGAGACCGGCAACCCCTGCGATCAAGATGCCGCGAGCATCCGCCCCCGCCGCGGCAACGCCCAGGACAAGACTCGCAGTGGAGACTATCCCGTCATTTGCTCCAAGAACCGCCGCCCGCAGCCAGCCGACCCGGTGGACCCTGTGTATTTCAGCGTGATTCATCAAAGCTCGATTTGTGATGGGTAGTACTAGGCGACACCTAACGGCCTGAGGGGGCAGCGGTGCAGCGAAGCCGCGTCCGCTGGAGCACATGGTTGGATGGAGTTGATTGCGCCCTAGCCTTCAACATGGCACCGGTTCTCCTTGATCCAGGCACAACGTAGTCCCTCCCTGACATCCCATCCTGGTGGTTCGCCAGTGTCTGACCTGGATTCCAGTCGCGATCCGCTGGCGAAGGCAACGAGCAGTTCATTGTCGATTGTGAGGCTGATCGATAGAACGGACTGTCCCATGAGTTGGTTTTCCACTAAGTGATCGTCGCGATCAAGGCGATCGACAACCACACCGTCGCCAAGCCGGAGACTCCAATCGTAACCGGCGAAAATCGCTTGCTCGTGTTTCGGGTGGTTTGGTCGGGAGTCTATGACTTCACCGAACTCCAGATAGAGAACCGAGTAGTCGCTGAACCACACAGATGCGACGGTGCGTCCGCAGAAGCGCTGAAGGAGTTCGGCGAACTCAGGATCTGGTTGGGTGTCGGTCTCACAGCGCTCCATGTTGGTCAGGCCTCGTCCATCCAACGGCCTGGGCGATCACCAGCGGCGGCGAAGCCGGCGCCCGGATGCATGGCCAGGTTAGCCACTCCTTTTCGTTGCAGAGGTTTCGTCCGAGGTCTAGTCATCCTGGGTCAGCCGGTCTAGTGTGTCCTGGGCCAACCACAGTGCCTTTTCCCTTCTCGGAATGAATGTGCTCCTCACCCAATCCTTGTGAGGTGGGAGCAACCTTCCGTTCTTTACCTTGTCAGCAAACAAGGGGCGGAATCCATGCCAATGAGCGTGCTCGCCGGTCTCCACGTACTCACGCCCCTTGGCGATCGCGTCTTCAAGATGCTTGATACGGTCAAGGACGGCTTGCTGCTTGGCGTTCATTGGAGGCTCCATTTCAATCTGGCTGGCGGTTGGGGCGACTAGCGCCTGGCGGCGCAGCCGCAGTCCGTGTGAATCGCCGGGTTAGGAATCTCCACGGTTGACCAACTTCGCGAGTTCACTTCCCAGCAAGAATGCACATGCCGCTCCGAGAAGAGCTGAGCCGATCAAGGCGCCGTAGTAGATGTCGAGTGTCGAGACGGCGATCGTTCCGCCGTTTCCACTGTGTCGAGCGGCATCAGTCCGGCTGAGCAGGATCTTCGCGGCGTAGTAGTAGGCAAGTGCCAAGAAGGGGGCCAAGGTGAGCCCTATAGACAGTGCAAGCTTGTTCATGTTGGCATTCCTATCGGTTGGAGCGATCAGCCGTGGAGGCGTAGCTGACACCCGTCTGCGTCGCCTTGTTGATCGGTCCGTGATTCGTATGGATGGTGATCGGAATCAACTTGGTGAATCTGGTGCTCGCAGTGAGGACGACGAGCGGCCAGGCTAGCAGTGTGAGGAGGGAGGGAGTTGACCAACCTGACATCATGCACCAGCCGAAAGCCAGAACTCCCGATCCGGCACCAAGGCCACCAATCAATGTTGTCGCAACGTGATTGGCCCGCAGCGTTGAACCGCATGAGTCGAAATCCAGGGTGTTCCAGTTCGTGAGCATCCAAACTCTGCGGCGAGCGATGGATGCGGAGCATATGGGGCACGCTGTCATTGCTCGACTTCTGGTTCTGCCACGCGATCCGCCCAATGGGGCCTATGCGGGTCTGGGGAATCCGGTTGCCTGGGGGAACTGCGTTGGATCACCGCTGGGGACTTGCGGTGCTGGGGGCGAGGTTTGAGGGTGAGGTTCATGGGGCGAGCATGGTTCTACTGATCAGTATAACCGGAGGCGGGTGACGCTGGCCTGCCCCCGATGACGGGTCCAGTTCGAATGTGAGTCAGCTGAGGTGATGAGGCGTAGCGTAGCGGAGTCGGAAGGCGCACAGCTCGCGGCAAACTCCTGGGGGGTGCTGAACTTCAGGCTAAGTGGGGCCGCCGGTTGCGTCGATCCAGGCCGCGAGGTCGCCCGCGTAGCCGACTTTGAGCTGGCGTGCCGCGACCCGCTTGCGCAACTCTTGGATCGTCTGGGGGGCCAGCGGGGCTAGGGTCCGAGTGCGCTCGAGGATCTCGCCAGCTACTACGGCAGCGGCCTCCGAGATTCCGGCGGGTCCCTGGTGTGGGTCCGAGGCGGGCCCTGTGGGCTCGTCCGAGATGCCGAGGTAGCTCTCGATCGCGGCGTCGGTGATCTCGATTGCGTTGCGCCGCGAGGAGGCGATGTTGCCCTTGCCGTTCAGCACGTTGCCGACCGCGAAGACGTCGGAGCGGGCGGCGAGGTTCCCCGGGTGTTCTGGGTCGAAGTCGTACAGCTCGCCCTGCATCGGGATGTCGGCGATCGGGACCGAGATGCTGCCGATCGAGGAGACCACCAGGCGGGCCGGGCGGTGGAAGGTCTCTTCCGTTGGGGCCGGGCGGCCATCTGTGATCATGGTCCGGCGCAGGACCAGGCCACAGACGCGCTCGCCATCGGTCTCGAGCGCCTCAGGGCTCGCGAGCGGCTCGACCTCGATCAGGTACTTCGCGCGCACCTTCGCGACCAGCTTCTCGCGGGTGGCCTCGACCTTCGCTCGGCGGGCTGCATCGGCGCCCTCGGGCATGACCATAACCGGCATGTCAGCGATGCGACGGCGGTAGTAGATTGTCGCGGCCTCGAGGCCGAGGTCGCTCCACTCCAGGTCATGCCGTTCGAGAGCGCTCGGCAGCCCCTCGTGCTCGAGGTCCTCGACGGTCTCGACGATACCGCGCTCGGCGAGGGCCGCCCGAGCTGCCTCGAGGTTCAGGATCTTGGCCACGTCGATCGCCGCGAGCCCACCACCGAGCACCGCACCGCCGCCGCGCGGAGACTCGATCCGGCGGCCCTCGAAGCGCGCGTCGTGCTCGTGGTTGAAGGCGATCACGAAGGGGTTCTGGTATTCGAATCCGCGACCGATCCAATCGCCGGGCTCCGGTCCCAGGGAGAGCTTGAGCGGGCGATCGCGCCACGCGCCGTTGGCGAGCACGAGCACGGTGTAACCCCAGCCACCACCCGGCCCCGTGCCGATCAGCTCCTCGAAACCGACGTCACGACCGAGTGCGGTCAGCGGGACGTAGTCAATCCCGGGCGTGGAGAGCTTCGCGGTGATGCGCTCGTACTCCTTCTGGCGCAGCTTGTCGTGCCAGCGCGGCAGGCCGTCCTCGATCTTGCCGAAGGGACGCGCGTTTTGCTCGAAGACCGTGACCAGGATGCCCTGCTCGGCAAGCCGTGCAGCCACCTCGGCGCCGGCTGTGGCGCCCCCGATGATGGCGACGGCCTGCTCGGGTACGGGCTGCGATTCGGGGTCCATGGATAGATAGTGACAAGTCGGTCCCCTCCGGCCAACAGCAATTGGTGCGAGGCGACAGAGACCTAACGATTCCGTGCCGCTCACCACGCCCGAGTTGCGGCTGCGCGCTCGCCCTAACGGCTGATGGCAAGACTCGCGCTGCGGGTCGAGCACAAGCCGCTACTCGTGCTGATCGGACGGATGCTCAAGGCTGGCGTGGTCCTGCCGGATGGTGTCGTGGTGACGCAATACGAGGGAGCCCTTGTTACCCAAGAGGAAGGCGGCCCTCTGTCGCCACTGCTCTCGAACGTCGTGCTGGATGAGCTCGACCACGAGCTCACCCGGCGCGGCCACCGCTTTGTCCGCTACGCCGACGACATCAACATCTTCGTGCGTAGCGAGCGAGCCGGGCAGCGGGTGATGGCGACAACGACGGCCTACATCGAGGGGCGCATGCGCCTCAAGGTGAACGTCTCGAAGTCCGCCGTCGCCCGTCCCGACGACCGCCACTTCTTGGGTTTCAGTCTTCGGCGTGATGCCGAGACTGGAGCGGTCGAGGTCTTCCTGTCGAAGCGCTCAGCTGAGCGCATCGCAGCGAAGATCGTCGACCTGACGCGCCGCAACTGGGGTCAGTCCTTCCGGGACTGCATCCAGCGGCTGAACGCGTACACCAGGGGCTGGATCGGTTTCTTCGGGATCTGCTCGGAGGCCGAGAATCGAACGCTGCAAACCTTGGACGCTCACATTCGGCGACGACTGCGAGCGCTCAAGCTGAAACACTGGAAGCGCCGCCGTTCAATCGTGCGCGCACTGATTGCCATGGGGGCATCTCCGCGGACAGCATGGCGGCGGATCTACGCCGGAAAGAGACGCATTTGGGACCTCAGCCACGACTACGTCGTGGACCGAGCGCTGGACAATGCGTACTTTCGAAGGTGTGGACTTCTTAGCTTAGCCGCGCTGCATCAAGAGGTGCTCGCCAGCCATCGCCGCCCCCGCCAGAGCTTGCTCTTTGCGGGGACAACTTGAGGTCGTGAACCGGCCGGCGGCGGGGAGTCATAACCCGCTGTCCTGAGGAGCCGTATACGAATGACGTACGTACGGTTCTGTGGGAGCTGGGAGTGGGCAACTACTCCTGGCTACCCGATATCACCGTGTTGGGCGGCCGATTAGACAAAGCTATCCGGCCAATCTTGTTCATACCAGCACTTCGCACGTTCCGCGAAGCTGTGTGGATCCGGAAAGGCTGATAGCCCCATGTGGTCGCCAGCGATTTTCGAAAAGTAGCTGGCAAGTTCATTTTGAGATGCACCCCGTTCCAGCAAGCGGAGGGTGGGGCCAACGTACGATTCGTATTCGTCAAGGGGCCACGAACTATCGATGCTGAACACACCGATTGGGTCCCAATCATTCCACAGTTTGCGCGCTTGTCGCCAACGTTCACGTGATTGCCCCTTCTCAAGGCGATTCATGGCCTGCCCAACGGTTGGGGCGATCACCGGCGGCGGCGCAGCCGCCGTCCGGGTGCATTGCCTGGTTGGATTGCGTGCTGCTGTTGCTCCAGGCAGCGCCGACTGCCAGAATCGTCCCAGCAGTCATGAAGACGAGACCGTTGGCAGGGCTAAGACCCTGCCTGATGTCTAGCGATTCCGATAGCGTGGCAGATGCTGCAAGACCTATCGTCAACCATCGGAATGGGGGCTTGATGGTCGAGGGCCGCCTAATGCTTGATAGGACGCCGTTGAGGCTAGCCGCGGGCGGGCGCATCAGAATCGCCCAAAACGCGGCAATCACGGTCATGGCAACCCAATACCACCAGGCGCTATGCAGCGGCGTCCAGGTGACGAGGTTGCTGGTTTCCCATTCATAGAGGAACGGGCTTGTGCGTGGATAGGTCTTGTAGCCGAGGCTGATCGCGCATCCCAACGGAGCAAGGACTGAGATTGTGAATCTCGCCTTCTCGTGCATCGTGGGAAATAGCGCCTTCACTTGGTTGATTCGTCAATCTAACGCCTTGGCGATCAGCGGCGGGCGCGAAGCGACCGTCCGTCTGCATCGCCTTGTTAGACGCCTATGCACAGCCAAGGCTGATGGACCCACGCTTGACCCAGATGCCTATGCGGCAGCCCTGAAAGGTGTTGCCAGACATCGTGATGCCCCCGATGTGCAAGGCTTCGCCTGAGGCGTCGAGCAACTCAGGCACGGGGGAGTCGGTGCACTTCACGAAGTAGCCGTCGGGCGTGAAGAGCTCTGCCTGCATCTGGAGGGCAGCGGCCTCCGTTCGGCGGATTTCGAAGAGCACTCGACCCTCCTGCTTGCAGACCGTCATCCTGTCTGGGTGCTCAAGCGTGATGCCGGCCTTCTCGCCGTCTGAGGTGGCGAAGATGCGCGAGCCCACCACCTTTGCGAGGTAGGTGCCATCCGAGTGAAAGATCGGTATCTCCGTCGCGTAGCCGGCAGACTCCTGCTGGACGACTTGGATGAGTGGCCTGTCCTCGTACTGAAGGACGATTGGAACGTTCACGAACGTGTTCGTCGCCAGGACCACCGCCGGGTGCTCTGTGAAGGTGAGTGTATCCATGCTTCTCCTCAATGTTGGAACTGTGCGTCTAACGGTTGGGCTGATCAGCGGCGGCGGCCAAGCCGCCGTCCGTGTGCATCGCCTGGTTGGCTAGCGATATCAAGTTCAAGGTTGGAATCCTCCCAAAGGCAGGACTCGGAGTGTCATCCCAGGTCGCACCCCGACACTGAATGCAGTGCGCCTATCCCTCTTGGTGGTCTCGCCTCGTGACCAGGGGGACTCCAGTTCTTCCATCCTCAATCCGGTGTCTTGGTCATACAGAGCCCAGTCGTTCCCAAGAGTGTAGGGCGAGACATGCGGAGCCAGCAAGAAGTAGACCTGATCGCCCAAGTCAGAGACAGGGTCGGATGGCATGTAGGCAACGGAGTATCGACCTCTGGCATCTCGGAACTCTGGCCCCACTTCGATGACGACGTAGTTGTCCCGAACTGCTTGAGCTGCGAAGGCCGCGACCTCACGGATGTCGATCGTATGGGTCCCGTTGCTATCTAGATGGATAGCGTTGTCTGGTTCGAGCGTCGCACCCTCCTGAATTGACTTGAGACGTTCCATTAGGCCAGTTTCGATAGTACTGGCCAGGGAATCCAGATTGAGGACTTCCTTGCTACCCTGTTGTCGCATTGCTGAAACGTATTGCGTCACATCAACGGATGGCCCGTATTCCTGTGGAGGATAGAAGACATAGGGCCGGTCCCAAAGGACGTAGAAGAACGCAGCTGCCACTCCGATTGGGAATGCGATGACGAACGACACCAGGGACACTTGAACGGCGCCTTCTGTTTGCGTCGCGGCAAGACCTCCAATCGCCTCCGACAAGGAAAGGAACAGGGCGATAATGGAAAGCGGAGTTAGCTTCGTGCCACTTGCGCTGAAGTCGCTTCGGTTCTTCCTCATTCGACTAGGGGAGCGGGGTTACGTCTCGCCAACGGTTGGGGCGATCACCGGCGGCGGCGCAGCCGCCGTCCGCGTGCATCGCCTTGTTAGACGAGCGGTACGCCTGATTGGATAGTGTTGCCCACGTCATTGGAAGAGCACGAGGTTTGACTGCAACACCTTGCTATTGTCCATTCGCGCCCATGTGAGTCTGGCCATGCGCTCGCCGCCGAATACCGCACGGATGTCATCACCATGGGCTAATTCAATGAGCGGGGTCTTAGAAACTGCGACGAAGGGGGTGACGCTCCCCCCCATGATTTGGAGTGTCGGAAGTGGGCGCAATCGCCCTTCATCGACACAGTGCATGTCGATTGTGAGATCCCGGCCCACTTTGTGCCCTTTCTTTTGGAATCCACTGGAGCTGACACTGAGCTGGCATGCCCCTTCAAGAGCAAGCCCTGATCGCCCCGAATTAGTGATAACCCCACGGGCGACGAGAAGATCAAAACGAGCGAGTTCTGCCGACACCACTTTGTCCGTTTTGGCGATGATCTCGTCACCCCATTGGACTTTCTCGAGTGCATCTAGGATCCGCAGGACAGTCGGGGCGTTCTCCCAGGCCAGGGCATTTGAAATTTGCTCGAAGTACGGCTTGAGCCGGGTGCCATGAACGGTGTCGGAGGACCACACAAATGGAAGCCTCAGATTGCCGACGTTTATGAAGAAGTCTCCATCGGTGTCGATGGAAATCTTGTGGGGCGGTTCAGAGTTGGGGGGCGGTGGAGCAGCTGGGGGTAGGGAGAAGTTCTCCTGAATGAACATGGTGAAAAGTTGTCCATTCATTGGGACATGATACTGCGCCCACTTTCGGATGAGGTCGCCCCATAGATTGTTGTTGAGGCAGACACGGATTTCGCGAAGTATATCGGGCATTCCCTGGTTGATGAGGGAGGCTGCGGTGTTGTCGCGGAGGACTCTGTAAAGGTCGTACGTGTACCCTGAGCTGTGTACATAGTGACGGTCAACTTTTTGCACGTAGCCGTTCGCCTGTATCACTTCAAAGATGTCAAGTGGGGTCGAGAAGAAGCTTCGAACGCTGCTGCGTAGTACCTCTTCAGCGATTGCCTCTTTGTCCGCTGACTGGTGCGGATTGATGGAGAGGTCAAGGATGCGCCCTGAGGGCCTCGGCCGACTAATGAAGTGATTGGCCATGGCACTGACAACGCCACCGGTGATTGCGCCGCTGAGGGCGCCGGCAATAGTAGGATCCATGAGTCGGGGGCGGGCGTGGATTCGGGACGGGTTTGTCGCGTGGGGAGCCAGCTGCCCGGGGTACACCGACAATGGCCAGGGTTTGCAGCTTGCACACGGGGCAGGTGCGCAGCCGGCAATCTGGGGGCTCGG
>Ga0316206_1000623_pt1 | contig 42652 bp, 38 predicted proteins | sample 6monthpyrite_MG_FD_204942 | JGI IMG/M metagenome (GOLD analysis project Ga0316206, IMG submission 204942) | Microbial mat bacterial communities from mineral coupon in-situ incubated in ocean water Damariscotta River, Maine, United States -... | ecosystem: Environmental > Aquatic > Marine >...
CACCGAACACAGTAAGCTTGTCAACTTTCTCTGTTACTTTTTCAAGAATTTCCAATTCTTTCAAACGCATTAGCGTTGGGTTGTCGTCCATTAAACGAGCAGTGTTCAATAAAGAACGTGTTGCTGCTGTTTCTTCACGACGTTTAATAACATTTGCCTGTGCGACTTTTTCTGCCTCAACTACTTGATTAAGGATGTCTTTCATATCACCAGGTAAAATGACATCTTTTACACCAACACCACGTACTTCAATTCCGAACTCAGTGACCTTTTCTTTAACTTCTTTAAAAATCACTGTATCCAGTTCATCTTTATTACCTAATAAAGCATCTAATGTACGTGTACCAACTGCTTGACGTAATGCAAACTGTAATTCACGGTAAACATAATCAGCCACGTTAACTAACTTGTTACGCACAACAACCGGATCAGTGATCTGGTACTGAGCAGACAAGTTCACACGCAAGCTTACTTTGTCCTTAGTCAAAATTTCTTGACCTTGAACTTCCATCACTTGCATACGTAACTCAATTTGTTCCACTTTTACATTACGGTTGAACTTCCAGTAAGCATACAAACCAGGTGTTAAGTTTTGTACAAGCTCACCATCAACAATCAACATACCAATATGGTTATCGGCCACTTCGCTAATTGTTAGGTAGTTAACAACTTCACGTGGCATTGCATCCATACGAGCGTGAGCAATTAAACCAACAACTGCTTTTGGCACCATAAAGTCTTGCTCAATGTTAAGTACTTCTACTTTCACATCAATTAATCCTTTCCAGTACAATTGACGTGTAGCAGGTGCTAATACACCATTAAGTTTCCCATTCTTGTAAACCAGACCCACTTCATACTCACCTAGCTCAATAAGCTGGAAGTATTTATCAACCAACTCACGATTTTCTTTTACAAGAACATCGCTATAAGGATGATTAAACTCTGGTACTGTCAAGTTATGAACCTCAACCGCTACACGACCAAATAGATCGAAATCACGGTAGATGCCCGGTTCAAGAATCTTGACGATAGAACGATCTTTTAAATACACACCACGTTCATGTTGTGCGATCACAATACGTTTTAATCCGAACATCATTACTTCTCCTTTAATTAAATATGAGAAATGCTCCACATCCAAACTGCGGGACCATACTCGGTACCATTGCGAGTAGTAAGTAACGCCCAAGCTTGCTACGAACCTCACCCATAACACTAAAACGTTATAATGAGGTTCGCTCTCACTTGTTTGTGACTTAAACTGACCACAGTACATGTTGTATGTCGCAAGCAATCTTTATGCTGTGACATCGAATACGCATTACAATCAACTAAAACGTAATTTGTATTCAACTCACGGGAGCATTTCCCGTTACGATGAGTTACCTCATCAAGTATGCGGATTCGAACCGCAGGCTTTCACCTTTTCCAATAACAGCGTTAAAGGCTGCTGAAGAGAGGGAATTGAACCCTCGACAAATAGATTATTAGTCTATCGCTCTACCCAACTGAGCTATCTTCGCTGGTGTTTTTGAGCATTTACTTGTTTTGTATACACCTTGCTATTTAAGCTTGAGTGCACAGGCCAGGGTTTTGAACCTGAACCGCTAAACAGTTAAACGTTTCTCAAGAACCTCTTAACTACATGTTCATAACATGTAGTTACAATTCTTTTTAAAAAAGTGGTGAGGTTTACCCTCACCACAACACATACAACATCTTATTGCGATATTGCATGGCGACGTTCTTTAGGGCATTGCACTTTCAAGAACGCCATTTGATCCGCCAAAATATGACGGTTATGCAAAATTAACCACTCTGCATGGTTAGGTGCATAAGGCACTGCGTGTAAATGCATTGTTGATTCTTTCAACAATTTATCCGCTTTACGTTGATTACACACACGGCATGCAGTTACCACATTTGTCCATACATCTTTTCCACCACGTGATACCGGAATAACATGGTCACGTGTTAAATGGCGATCAGCTAACGTAGTTAAACAATACATACACGTATGTTCATCGCGTCTAAACAAAGCACGGTTAGTCAGTGACGATACTTTACCGTATGGTGAACGACCTACCTCACCTTTTGCCGCTACGATAGAATGCACATCCATATAGGAGCGTGTATTAGTCACACGGTTGATTCCACCGTAATAACGCAATGGATTATCACCTAACGTCCAGGCAACTTGACCTTTTGCATAAAGCAGTACCGCTTCTTGCCAATTAATCCATCCCATTGCTTGCCCACTGACATTGGTTCTTAAAATCAATGCGTTCATCTTCTTCTCTCCTACATTTCATCCACACTGCTATAACAATTGGAAGTGTTTATATTTGGTGCGCCCGGTCAGAATCGAACTGACACTCCTTAAAGGACCCAAATTTTAAGTTTGGTGCGTTTGCCAATTACGCCACGAGCACATATTTTTTAATCTGGCTGAGGATCATGGATTTGAACCAGGACTACTAGTGTCAAAGACTCGCGTGCTACCATTACACTAATCCCCAATATTAAATTTGGTACGCCCCCTGAGATTCGAACTCAGAAAACACTGGGTCTAAGCCAGCGACGTATGCCAGTTCCGTCAGAGGCGCATAAAAATTGGAGCACCTGTGAGGCCGTTTTGTATATTTAAATACATTTGGCAACCTCAACCTTTCACCTTCGCACGGTGATGCTCTTGCATTTAAGCTACAGGCACATATTTAATTGGTCGGTCGCAAGAGACTCGAACTCTTACCTTCTGGATTAAAAGTCCAGTGTGCTTCCATTACACCAGCGGCCGGGATATTTTTTTTAATACGTTTTAACTTAATCACAGCAATAACTTGTTTCTTTGATAACTTGATTTCATCCCTCCACCTTTATTTGATTATTTAATTAAGCATGTGGTCGAATTAAATGTAATAAATCATCCAGCTTTGGATTATTACGATTATCGATCCATGCATTTGCAAGCAGCCAACGTAAATTCGCTTGCGTTGGTACCGTTCTATTTTCGGGCACATTAACTTGTTGAATGAGCCGTCTGTACTTGCTAATTTCAATATTGTTCATAACGAACTCCTCTTTAGTTTGGGGCGATTAAACGGATTCGAACCGATATCCACATAATTCACAATTATGGACTTTACCTGTTAAGCTACAATCGCCATTGTAAAATTGGTCTGGGTGTCTGGCCGCTCATGTGCATCCCTGCACTCGCGGCATTTGTACATCCATGTACTTCATTCAAACTTGCGACATCTCCGATCCAAACTGAGAACTCTAATCAGACTGAGCTATACCCAGATAAATCTAATAGAATGAATAATGTTGTTTAATAACACTGATAAAATATTATTAAAGAACACCACTCCTTCTTCATTTTTTGTTTCTCAGTTCTTCGTTTCGCTTTATCCGACTTCTCATGCACGCCACCCTTAAACATCAATGGATGATTATGAAAAGGATTACGAGGTTTATTTTTTGTTACCTTACTCATTGTCTTTCTCCTATTAAAATCAAATTGGCTCCTAAGGTCAGATTCGAACTGACATACAACTCCTTAACAGGGAGTCCACCTACCTATGGTGCACCTAGGAATAATATGTAAGTTGTTATACGAATCGACTTCCCACAACCAATACCCGAAAGGTTTCCCCCGAAGATTCTGCTTTACTTACCTTTATGTTGTCAGGCAGTTATTGATTAACAACATAACAGGCTCAGAATCCAACCAAGTGCTACCACACTTTCGTATAAAAACTTACACATTAAAATCACCACTAATCTAATTCATAGTGGATTTACATAAGTGCCAGTAAAGATCAATAAACTGGCACTAAACTCTGGAGCTGATGGCACGGCCTTGCACCTGCATCTTGTCACTTACAAGGTGACAGCTTTACTCATTAAGCTACATCAGCAATAGGTGTAATAATTATCTATTACACCTATAAACACTTCCCAAATTGTTAAAGAGCACATACCCCTAACAATTTATAGGGCATAATTTTCCACTAAGGAAAAATCAGGGCAAAAATAAACCCAGCTAAAACTGGGTTACATAATTGCCAGTAACTAAAATAACTGGCACTAAAAACCCCGCTGATTTTCACCTAACGGGGTTCTTGTTTAGATCCCGCGAAAGGCGTGTTAAGTCAGCCTTTCGCGATAATAATTTGCGAAAAGCTACGTCATACCGAGGCTATCCTGGTATGAGGTTGTATGTTTATTTGTTGTCAAACTTGTTCTTTGTTTAGTAGACACAATTACTCGCATCAGTTTTTGTGGGGCACACGGAACTTCATTCCCCGCCGCCAATAAATTGGGTCGAATGTTTATATTTAAAATTGTGTTACTAAATAAATTCATACTTATCTCCAAATGAATGGCGCAATTATAGTTATCCATTTCAAGAATGCAAGCTTTATTTTCAAGATTCTTGTATAATATTTTCAAGCATTACACACACTGATATTGAGTTAAATATTTAAGGGTTAAAATGGCAGACAAGAAAAATCCAACCGCAATACAAATTGGCCAACGTATTAAACAAGCACGAAAGATGGCAGGGTTTAATACCGCAGCACAATTACTCGATAAGATTAAAGACTGGGGAACAGGACGATTAGGTAATTATGAAGCAGGTATTTCATTGCCCTCCCCAGACGATGTGAAGATAATATCAAAGGTAACCGGTTCATCACCGTGTTGGATAATGTTCGGCTTAGGCCCTATCCGTTCTACAGGCAGAGATTTACAAGCAATACGACACCAAAATTTCATTTATATATTTGAGAGTTGTAAAGTAAAAAAGGGAGCTATTACAAAATTCTTGAAAGAAATTGGTTTATCCAGAAAGAAGATTGATGAACATATTAACAACCCCTTCCTAACTATTGCCGACCGAACCGCACGGAAATGTGAAAAGTTTTATAAAAAACCGACAGGCTGGCTAAATGAGCAGCACGTTGAATCCGATCCTATTTGTGCCGCCTTCCCAGAAGATATGCAATATATAATGGAAATCTACTCAGGGTTATCAAAACAACAAAGGGAAATGTTTCTAAAAATGGCGGATGTTATTAGAGAATCTTAAGGTAATGACTGTCCATTACTTAAGTGTCACAACAGTTGCCACATTGTGTTGAAAAAAAATTGGGAATTAACTTGTCTTTCTAAGTCTATATTTTTACTTACTATTATTTCCATCACTCTATGTGATTTAGTAGACCATGTGGTTAAAACTCAGTTGGTCTACTAAATCTAGAAATGATACTGACTAAACAGCTATAAATAACTGATATAGAAAGAAAAATATGGCGCGCCTGGAGCGATTCGAACGCCCGACCGCCTGGTTCGTAGCCAGGTACTCTATCCAGCTGAGCTACAGGCGCTTAAGAGTCGCGAATTATCCTTACATCACCCACCTTTGTCAAGAAATTGACCAAGATATATTAGTGATTTATGAAATAAAATATGTGAGTTTTACTGGCGAATCTCGGTTGTTGTGTGGTGCTAGCTTGGTAGAAGATTGCCGCATTTTCAGCTGAAAATTGGCATTTTTATGTACTTCCTCGCAATGACGGGGTAAAAGAAAACAAGGCATTAAAAAACCCGCTTGAAGCAGGTTTTTTTGTTTATGGCGGAGAGCGAGGGATTCGAACCCTCGATAGGTTTAACCCTATACGCCCTTAGCAGGGGCGCGCCTTCAGCCACTCGGCCAGCTCTCCAAATATGAAATTTAAGGTTCTTAAATTACAAATCCCCAACGCATTTCCACTCTTAATGGCGGTCTTGAACTGGGGATGCAAAGGATACTAGGGCTATCCTTTAAGGTAAAGTCATATTAGAAAATATTTTTATTTTCTATACGTTACCATTTGGTTCGCTAGGATCAGGCTTTGAAACTTCCGCATCGCCTCCTTCAGCATTTTGTTCATTTTTGATACGTTCGTAAATCTCTTCACGGTGAACCGATACTTCTTTAGGTGCATTAACACCAATACGTACCTGATTACCTTTTACGCCGAGAACGGTTACGGTTACTTCGTCACCTATCATTAATGTCTCGCCGACACGTCTTGTTAAAATTAGCATTTAAGTTGTCTCCTTAATATTCTGATTACCTGCACGAGTGCTACGTTCCTTGCCGCAACTTAGTTCGCTTTCCATCTATATCGTCAGGCTCATCTAAAACTTTAAATTTATTTAAGTATCCGTTTAAATTAGTTTAAAAATCATGTGCTTGGGGGGTTTTCAAGCCCAAAAGCTGTATGAAGAGTTCTTACTCCTAACTCTAAATATTTTTCATCAACAACGACTGAAATTTTAATTTCAGACGTTGAAATCATTCTTATATTAATACCTTCATCCGATAAGGCTTTAAACATTTTACTAGCGATACCCGCATGCGAGCGCATTCCAACGCCAACAATGGATATTTTAACGATAACGTTATCGCCAATAACTTCACGCGCACCTACCGATTTTGCAATTTCTTTTAAAATCTTAAGTGCTTTGTCGTAATCATTTCTATGAACAGTAAAGGTAAAATCGGTAGTACTATCTGCGCCTACGTTTTGAATGATCATGTCGACTTCAATATTAGCATCACTAATTGGACCTAATATTTGGTATGCCACACCCGGTGTATCGGGAACACCCAAAATCGTTAATTTTGCTTCATCACGGTTAAATGCGATACCTGAAATGACAGGCTGTTCCATTTTCTTACCCTCGCCTCTTTGTTCATAGCTTATTAATGTTCCAGGACCTTCTTCAAATGAAGATACAACCCTAAGTGGGACATTATATTTTCCAGCAAATTCAACTGCTCGAATCTGCAAAACTTTTGAGCCTAAGCTCGCCATTTCTAACATTTCTTCAAATGTTATTCGGTCAAGTCGACGTGCATTAGGCTCAACGCGTGGATCGGTTGTATAAACCCCGTCCACATCAGTAAATATTTGGCATTCATCCGCTTTTAATGCAGCGGCTAATGCAACAGCGGTTGTGTCTGAACCACCACGACCTAAAGTAGTGATATTGCCATTTTCATCAACACCTTGAAAACCAGCCACTACAATAATACGGCCAGCATCTAAATCCTCTTGCATCGCTGCGTCATCAATTTCCATGATACGCGCTTTTGTGTGCGAACCATCGGTTAAAATTTTAACCTGCGCACCGGTGTATGAGCGAGCATCCACTCCTCGTGCATGCAGCGCCATTGTTAACAAGGCAATAGTCACTTGCTCGCCAGTTGAAACCAATACATCAAACTCTCGTTCATTCGGCTCAGGAGAAATGTGCTTGGCAAGTTCGATAAGACGATTTGTTTCACCACTCATAGCCGATACAACAGCAACAATGCTATTTCCAGCTTTTTGTGATGCGATCAGTTTATCAGCAATATTTTCGATTTTTTCAACCGTGCCGACAGACGTCCCACCAAATTTTTGCACTAATAAAGCCATGCTCCTCTCCTAAAAAGGCGCAAAATAAATACTACTTTAATGAAATTAAAGATGAAGTGGCGCATTCTACCGATTTTGGCGAAAAAATGCACTACTAACCCACACTGATATAATCGATATACCATCGCTTGGGTTGTTTTCCTCTTTATGTCCCTATTTGTTCTCGTACCCAGTCTGGTACAAGTTTCAGCGCTGCGTCCAAACCTTCAGGTTTGGTACCTCCAGCTTGAGCCATGTCAGGTCTCCCACCACCTCGACCGCCCACTTTTTCGGCAACCACATTAACTAGGTCGCCCGCTTTAATAATTTTTGTCTTACTTTTTGATACGCCAGCAACAATGCTTACTTTTTCGCCATCAACGGCTGCAAGTACCACCGCAGCATCACCTAATTTGTTTTTAAGCTGGTCCAGTGTTTCACGTAAGACCTTAACATCGGCACCTTCAAGTTTAGCCGCAAGCACTTTAATACCCGATATATCGACAGCTTGGCTCGCTAAATCACTGCCTTGGCTGCTGGCCATTTTACCCTTTAACTTATCAAGTTCTTTTTCTAATTTGCGGTTTTGAGTAAGTAATAATTCAACTTTTTGAGAAACATCTTCTCGATTACCTTTTACGAGTGAAGTGATGTTAGTAAGTACCTCTTCACCTTGCTCAACCCATTCCATGGCTTTACTTCCTGCAACCGCTTCGATACGTCGAACGCCTGCTGCAACACCTGTTTCACTTATAATTTTAAAAATACCAAGGTCGCCCGTACGTTGTACATGGGTACCACCACATAACTCAATCGAAAAACCACCCATATCGAGAACCCGAACACTATCACCATATTTTTCGCCAAACAGTGCCATTGCACCAGAGTTAATCGCTTCATCTTGCGACATCACTTTGGTTTCAACATCATGGTTACAACGGATATGCGTATTTACTAAAGATTCTATTTGGCCTAATTGTTCCTTCGTAATCGGTTCAAAATGAGAAAAGTCGAAACGTAGTCGTTCGGTATCAACTTGTGAACCTTTTTGTTGAACATGTTCACCTAAAACGTCACGCAGTGCGGCATGCATTAAGTGTGTTGCTGAATGATGCTCAGCAATTTGTTGGCGTTCTGATTCTTCAACAAAAGCTTCGCACTCATTACCAACGGCAATACTACCTTTAGTAACTGTTCCAATATGTGCAAACACATCACCTTGCTTTTGAGTGTCGCTAACATTAAAAACAACTTGTTCAGCACCATTACCAATAACAAGCTCACCATGGTCACCCACTTGGCCGCCTGACTCTGCATAAAAAGGCGTTTGGTTTAAAACCAACATTCCTTTATCACCGCTATTCAATTTTTTAACTGCTTCACCGTCTTTAAAAAGAGCAATAACATTGCCTTTATCTTTTAAAACGTCATAACCCGTAAACTCAGTTGAGCCTTCTACATCAAGTGCTTTAGCATCGACGGACGAAAATGATTTAACCGAACGAGCCCGTTCACGCTGCGCATCCATGGCAGTATCAAAACCATCTTTATCCATTGTTAGGTTTCTTTCACGCGCTATATCAGCCGTTAAATCGTAAGGGAAACCATAAGTATCGTAAAGTTTGAAAATGGTTTCACCAGGAATAATTTTACCTGACAAATCAGCAATAGCTTGCTCTAGAATAACCATGCCTTGGTCTAGTGTTTCTGCAAAACGACCTTCTTCTTGCTTTAATACCTTTTCAACCTGAGCTTGCATCTTAGTTAATTCAGGATATGCTTCACCCATTTGTTCTACTAAAGTAGCGACAACTTTATAAAAGAATGAATCTCGGATACCAAGCTTGTGACCATGACGAATCGCACGGCGTATAATACGGCGCAACACATAACCACGACCTTCATTCGAAGGGATAACACCATCCACAATCATAAAACTACATGAACGAATATGATCTGCTATTACTTTTAAAGAATTATTTTGCGTGTCTTTACATTTAGCAATGCTTGCAACTGCTTTTATAAGTGCCTGGAATAAATCGATATCATAGTTGCTATGACCGTTTTGTAGGATAGCGGCAAGACGTTCAAGTCCCATGCCTGTATCGACTGAAGGCTTGGGTAAAGGATTTAATGTTCCGGTCGCATCTCGATCGTACTGCATAAAAACGAGATTCCAAATTTCTATATAGCGATCACCATCTTCTTCTGGCGTACCCGGTGGACCACCAGGAATATCTTCACCGTGGTCGTAAAAAATTTCTGAACACGGGCCACATGGACCAGTATCACCCATCGACCAAAAATTATCCTTAGTACCAATACGACTAAAACGTTCAGGTGAAACGTTCATTTCTTTTAGCCAAATATCTGCAGCTTCTTCATCTTCATCAAAAACAGTAATCCAAAGTTTTTCCTCTGGTAACTTTAAAACGTCGGTTAAAAATTCCCACGCATACTGAATGGCTTCACGTTTAAAATAATCACCAAAACTGAAGTTACCTAACATCTCAAAAAAGGTATGATGACGTGCGGTATAACCAACGTTTTCTAAATCATTGTGTTTACCACCGGCACGAACACATCGTTGTGAACTTGTTGCGCGTGTATAGTTACGTTTATCTTGCCCTAAAAAAACATCCTTAAATTGCACCATCCCCGCATTTGTAAACAACAAAGTAGGATCGTTTCCAGGTATTAAAGAACTTGAAGCAACAACTTCATGCTGCTTATCTTTGAAATAATCAAGAAAGGCTTTTCTAATCTCTGCGCTGGATTTTAGACTTGTGGTTTTCATACGTTTTTCGTTTTTTTCGTTATTAAATTCAATAATTTGGGCCAATAGCAAGGCGCAATTATATGCTATTTTAAGCCACGAAGCAGTGCTATATGGAGGGAAATATCTAAGAAAATCTTAAAAAATACGTGTATTTAGCTCGTTACATTCACCAAACCAAGACGAAGCGCTTCCAATGTAGCTTCTGCACGAGTAGAAACATTTAATTTGTTATAAATACGTTTTAAATGCGCTGCGACCGTGTTTGGGCTTAATTTTAATAATTCTGCCACTTCATTTCTTTTTAAGCCTTTTGCGATAAAGGTTAATATTTCTTTTTCACGTTCAGACAGTTTGGATACTTTTTCTTCAGAGGCGTCGCCCGCAAAATAAGACATCATTTTACGTGCAATAACAGGAGATAAAGGCGGCTCACCATTAATGACTCCCTGTAAAGCCGCTATAAATTCGTTGGTGCTTTGTTCTTTTAGTAAATAACCTTGTGCGCCGGCTTTTAAAGCGGGAAAAATATGAGCGTCGTCATCATAAATCGTTGCCATAACGCAGTATGTTTCAGGTGAAACATTCATAACTTCTTTGACAAAATCCACACCATTTCCATCTGGTAAGTTAATATCAATTAAAGCCAAATCTATTTTATGGCCATTCATCACAATTCGTGCTTGTTCTAACGTGGCAGCCTCAAGGACCTCGATCTCATCAAAAGCAGCTCGGACAATGCAGGCTAGCCAAGTACGTGTTTCTTCATAATCTTCTAATAACAAAGCGGTCTTCATTGACTAGTCCTTCATACAATAAATGCATCTGGTCATTAAATGGGAATACTTATCTCTACACAAGTTCCGGCTAACTGTTCTTCCATAATACGTTGATTCCAACGTACTGTACCACCTAATTCTTTCACTCGTGTACGAATATTATTCACACCACGACCATTAATCCAATCACTCATTAATTTGGCATCACCATCATCACATACTGAAAGAACAAAAGAGCCATCAACAAGGTTAATATCTACATTAACGATAGTTGCATTCGCGTGTTTAAGAACATTAGTAATGATTTCCTGGCTAACACGTTTAAAATTGGTTGCCTGTCGAGAGGTAAAGGTTTTCTTATAGACTTGTCTATCTTGCTCCCAATTTAACGCAATATTTGTTGCATCCAGCCTAAATCTTATATCTACTTGTAATTCACGCAAGATATCATCTAACAGCTGTTCTTGTCTTCCGCCCAAAGAGTTTATAGATTCCCTTAAAGTTACTAATGCTTCCCGCGCAAGAGGTTCTTGTGGTGTGCCTTCAGACTTATGAATTAAGGTTAAAAGTCTTGCAGCAACATCGTCATGTAAGTCGCGTGCAATTCGAGTACGTTCCTCATGAACACCTTGTTCGTATGCGCCTTTAAAAAGTTGGGCATTTCTAAATAGCGTCATCATACTATTTAAGAAACTGACATCATTTGCATTAAAGAGCCGACTGCCACGTTCAACACCTGCTAAAGCTAATGCAGGAATATCTTCAAACTCAGGAACATGTAATACCGCGCCACTTTCTTTGATAAGAACCTCATCGTTATCATCCGTTTCATTCATAATCAAAACTGGCTCAAAAACCTGGCGTAACAAAAACTCCCATTGTTCTTTATTACTTCGAACAGCCTTAGGTGAAAGAATAGTTTCTAATAATTCAGGAAGACGCTCTTGATAATGAGTTCGATTAAAACCGAAAGCATAATTTTCCCATAACCAATGGCGCAATGGAAAATACAACCAACCAACAACAAGTATAGAAAATAATAAGGCGACTATTGAGCTAATATTGAAAACTAAAATAAGCAACACAGCAAAGCCCAATACAATTAAACCACCAAACATCCAAACCCATGAATAAAGAGCCCATAACTCTAGTTTGAATAATTTGTATTTTCGAATACCTAAAGCAACACCTATATAAACACAAAGCAAAGCAACCCAATAAAAAAACTGCTTATGAATCAATTCCAGACTTGTTACGAGAGGGATAATGCTAATAATAAAAAAAAGTACATCGCCGGTTATTAATGCATAAACCAACCAGCGTAACGAAGCCCGTTCAACTATCAATCCTCGCGTATATTTATACTGCAAGATTATAAAAAATACACCTAATATTCCAATGGCATAAAATAAAAAGTAAACACTCAATCCTAATGATTCAAATATCTGAAATACATGCAACAGCGAAAAACCACATAAACCAAAAAGCAAGACTAATAAAATTTTTGCTTGTTTGATTTGTACAGGATAAAAACAAAAAATAGCAGAAAAAAATGCTGCAAAAGATAATGATGCATAATATTGAATCATTGAAAGTAGAGTAAATACTTTTCCATCCATTGCAATCTCACGATTACTATAAATAGAAACAACACTTGCTATAATTAAAAAACTTAACCCAGCAAGAGCAAAGCAAATATTAACTGCTGCTACATCCTTTGAGCCATATGCAAGAATACTCATACTGATAAAAAAGACAGCTCCACCAACCAATAATTGCAGCCAAAACATGACAGGTAATGAATCTATAGGACGTGATTTCAATGGGGTGATTTCAAAAAACACATCACCACTAATTTCAAGCACCAGATTAGTTTGAGTTAAAATGTTCCATGCTTGAGTTTGTTCTCTAAAAAAATGATTAAAATCTAGATAGCTATCAAAATCGAAGGGCATACCATTTAATAATTCATCGCTTAATAAGGATTTACTATTATTGCCGTGAATGGCAATAACCTTTTCTCCTGGCGAAACAACACTAAATATAGAACTATTATTATCAATATAAGTGATGCTGATATCATCGGTTATTGAATCAACACTAAATTCAACACCCAGCCAAGGCGCCATAGTAACAAGCTTTATACACGCATAGATCACAAGCACATAAAGCAAGGTACTACTGCTAAAAATCACCTTAGGAGATAAAGTTTGTTTCATTTAATCATCAAAGACATTACTTGTTATTACACTCATTATTTGTTTTTGAGTAAAACCGCGTTGCTGTAAAAAGCGTATTTGTTTTGCTTTTTCATTGACATCATCGGGTAAAACTTCACCAAAACGTTTACAACGAACCTCAATAGCGCTTTCAAACCAATCTGGTTGGTTAAAATCAAGATACTCATCTATTAAGGATGAGTCAACACTACGTTGTTGTAATTCCATTTGAATTTTAATTGGGCCAATACCTCGTTTGCTTTTAGAACGTATAAACATTTCAGCAAATCGTGCATCATTAAGATATTTATCTTTTAGAAGCTGAGCAACAACATCATCGATGTCATCCGAGCCATGCCCTTTCTTTTTAAGTTTCTCTACGAGTTCAAAACAAGAATGCTCACGTCCTGTGAGCATTCTTATTGCTGAAGCGTAAATTTTATCATCCATAAGAGTTCATCCTACAGTTCAATCTAGCCTTTTAGTTTTATTACGCTTTAACTTTTATAGGTTCAACTTCTTCTATATCAGCGACATCTTTACCAGCCACTTCAGCTTCATCCATTGCCTCTTTTAATTCTGAAGGATCAGGCAATAATATACCTCGAATCTTTTCTTCAAGATCAATGGCTATGTCAGGATTATCTTTTAAGAAATTACGTACATTGTCCTTACCCTGGCCAATACGATCACCATTATAGCTATACCACGAGCCGGCTTTATCGATTAAATCATGTGCTACACCAAGTTCGATAATTTCACCTTCACGTGAAATACCTTCACCATATAAGAGATCAAACACAACTTGTTTAAACGGTGGCGCCACTTTATTTTTAACCACTTTCACGCGCGTTTCATTACCGAGTATTTCATCACCTTTCTTAATGGCACCAATACGGCGAATGTCTAATCGCACCGATGAATAAAACTTTAATGCATTACCACCGGTTGTTGTTTCAGGGTTACCAAACATCACGCCAATTTTCATTCGTAGTTGGTTAATAAAGATAACCATAGTATTCGACTTTTTAATATTGGCTGTTAATTTACGTAGCGCCTGGCTTAGTAAACGTGCTTGCAAGCCCATGTGTGAGTCGCCCATGTCTCCTTCAATTTCAGCGCGTGGTGTAAGTGCTGCTACCGAGTCAATAACGATAACGCTTACCGCACTTGAACGCACTAGCATGTCGGTGATTTCTAATGCTTGCTCACCCGTATCAGGTTGAGATACCAGTAACTCATCAACATCAACACCCAATTTTTCTGCGTAAGTCGGGTCAAGCGCATGCTCGGCATCAACAAAGGCTGCGGTACCACCCGCTTTTTGGCATTCAGCAATTACTTGTAATGTTAATGTTGTTTTACCTGATGACTCAGGGCCGTATATTTCGATAACACGTCCTTTTGGTAAACCACCCACACCGAGCGCAACATCTAAACCTAATGAGCCCGTTGAGATGGTTTCGATATTACGCATCCCAGAGTTATCACCCAGACGCATTACACTGCCTTTACCAAACTGTTTGTCAATTTGAGCCAAAGCATTTACGAGCGCCTGTTGTTTTTGAGTTTCGCCTTTGTCAGCCATTTGTATTTCTCCCGTTATGGTTTTCTATTATTTGGTTTAATTCTTTCTTCGTTAATTTTGCTGAGACTCAATACTTCAATCTAAAAATAAGCCGTCGCGTCACTATGGGATTACAATAGCCAATAGATTTAATCATGTCAATACTTTTTACTACCTACTTATTTTTTACTTGATAGTAGTTTTTATTGAGATAAGGTATTGTAATAGCTATACTCTAAGTCTTTAAGAAGTAAGGTTTAATTTTAGTGGTGGATACCCAAAAACAAGTAATCAGCCGTCTCAAATGGGCTAATCGTCAACGCCTTCAATACATCGAGGTGATGGCTTTTTATACAGGATTAGTCTCTAGAAGTGATATTGCTCGGACTTTTGGTCTCTCCGATGCGGCCGCAACCAAGGATATAACCCTTTATAACCAGATTGCACCGGATAATCTTATATATAAGCACAGTGTCTTTGGCTTTATACCCAGTGAACGCTTCGAAGCGGTTATTGCGGATTTATCGCCTGATGTTACATTGCCAATGATAGCCAATAATTTAACAATGGTCGGTGGGGCGAATCCACAGCACCTTGTATATGGTATTCCGGTTGAGCCTTTGCCACTTCCTACACGCTTCCCCGCAAAGGAAATATTGGCCCAAATTATTCGAGCAACAAAGCACCGTAAGAAACTGCAAGTTGAGTATTTGTCATTATCCGACAGGCAAGACCAGCCGCCTGAAAAATATAACCAACGCATTATTGAGCCTCATGCATTAATCAATACTGGCTTACGTTGGCATGTACGTGCTTACAATGAAGAAACTTTTGATTTTAGAGACTTTGTGCTTTCGCGAATTAACAAGGCCACACTGCTCGATATTGACGCTGAATCCAGCGCTGAATTCGATGATAGCTGGGTAGAGCTCGTTACTGTACAACTAACCCCTCACCCAGAACTCAGCGAACGAAAACGAAAAAGTTTGTTGCTAGATTATGATGCAAAAGATGAAATCATTGAGCTAACGGTGCGTGGCTCACTTCTTGGCTATTTATTACAAAGGCTATCTGTTGATACGACTGAAGACTTTTCAATGAACCCTAATGCTTATCAATTAGTCATCGTCAATCGTGAAGAAATTGAACCGTTTGCCGAATGGATTTTTAACTAGCGGCCTAAATAAGTTAAATTAAGTTAAGCTAAGATAAATTAAGATAGGTACTTTAGTAATAGTACAATTGCCGTTATAACGGCCTGCTCTCGAACGGCTCCACGATCACCCTGAAAGATCTCTGAGTAGGTTTCAACTTTGCCATCAATATTCCATGCAAACCAAACCAAACCAACTGGCTTATCCTCACTACCACCACTTGGGCCGGCAATTCCCGATATAGCTAAACTCACCTGAGTCCCTGCTTGTTTACATGCACCAATCGCCATTTCTCTGACTACCGCTTCACTCACTGCGCCGAACTTATCCAGGCTTTGATTGGAAACACCGAGCATTTCCTGCTTAGCGAGATTCGAATAAGTTACATAACCGCGTTCAAACCAGCTTGAGCTCCCTGCCTGGTCAGTAAACAATTTAGCAACCCAACCACCAGTACATGATTCAGCACAACTAATACGCCAATTTAAATTGGTTAAAATTTCGCTAAGTTGTTCAATTTTAAAGCATATTTCAGTTATTTTTAAAGTCATATCAATTTTTGTGTGAACTGTAACGAGCAAGCCATTTGATAACTCAGTAAAATCATCTACCTTAACTTAATGGCTAACAAAGTTTCACTCTCTCGCATTGGAAGGCACGAACCTCAGGGTTCAAATGTATTATATGGAAATTAATAACCGATCATATCTAAGCAATGACGCTTACACTCAAAAACAGCTACTAAACACTGTTGAGCAAGATAACATATCGCCGTCTGAACATGTTAAAGAAGAACAAGAGGACAAACAAAAATCATCTTCTGCAACACTATCAAATAGCAAGAATACGGATGAATCACTCTTAAAAACTGAGCAAATTCATGAGCCACAATCGTTAGAATTATTAGAACCCATTAATTTAACACGTGCAAGAAGGCTAACAGATAGTCAAGATGATAGAAAAAACTACATCGTTGAAGCACACCAGGAGAAAATCAGCCACAAAGCGGCTGAAGCCTTAAATGCCTACCTCAAAATAGAAAAGGACATGGGGAATGGTCAAGAAGGTCAAGAGTTGGTAAACCGAATTGAACTAATGGTATAACAATTTAATTAAGATTAAGAACTAACTCGTTAGTCATCAAGCATAGATTGTATAACACCACCCACTTCATAACCTTCACCATGACGTTGTTTCATAACACGAACAACCTTAACTCGTGCATGTAGAGGTTGGGTTAATTCATTACTTGGAACAACTTTGATATCAATTAAAGACTCTTTTATCACTTCATTTTCAGAAACAAACATCAAACCACGGCCACTCAAATTTTTAAGTAACGCCTTTTGGTCCAACAAAGTCTCTACTGCAACATCTTCATCCGCATCATCTAGCATTCCATAGCTAATTGCGCTATCCACCGCCACACGTATAAAATCACGTTTTTCATCATAATTTCGCAATATTAAATCCTCTTACCCATTATTATTTTTACTAAAGTATAGTACGCAATTCGATGATCGTCTTTAGTTTTTTTCCTAATAATTAGGAGTTTAGCTTCTAACGAATCGCACATAATCTATCTGGGAGAAGAAACCATCGCTAAATCCATGTATATTATGCCCATATGCAAACCAACATAGATAAAGTAGAGATGGATTTAGAACAACACACCCCGATGATGCAGTGGTGTGGAAGTTAATGTATTCAATAAGTTATGTTTGTAATTTTCAAAAACCTACAGTAAGACTTACATATTTTTTTAGTGCTATTTTACTTTTACAGTTTTTTAATCTCAGGAATTTCTTGAGCCGCAACATCAAACGAATAAGCACCATTAAATTTCAGATCAAAATTATTAGCGACGTATCGCGCTTTGTTTACAAAAAGTGCATCGGGAAAATCAGCTTGTTTTTTCTTACTGCCAACTTTAACCGTTTGAGCTTTCGAATAATCACTTAACGCCCGCCAAACCGTTTGTTGATCTTCAAATCGAATATTGGGCTCAGTGAATAACGCATTAATAACATCGATAATCGAATCTTTATCCAGCTTGTATTTTTTACCTTTCAACGTCCAAAGGGTTTCAACGAGAACAATATCCGTTACTAAAATTTCCTCTGAACCGTTTATGATCGAGGTGGCTTTTTTAGATTGTTTAGCATCATCTGCAAGTAAATAGCGCAGTAAAACATTCGTATCAATTGCAATCATGAAGTGATGGCACTTTGTAACGATGCCTCGTCGCTCATTCTCTTATCAGAAGAAACTCCTTTCAATATCCCCTTCGCTGAACCCGTAATTTTTTTAACAATGGTTATGTGTCCATGATTATCAACATAACTATCATATTCATCACCTGGACGGATATGTGCTTCTCTACACTGCTCTACGGGCAATGTTATTTGTCTTTTTGCACTTACTTTTGGCATTTAATATCCCTCTTTACATGTCACCTATAAGTAAAGAATAGTGTATTCTTTACTTATAATCAATTAGTAAGGAAATGATTGTATTCATTCGGTTATTATCAACACCGCATTCCTTGATTAATTATAAATACATTGCAATAGTCCCATTTTGGGACTATTATTAGTCTATGAGAATTATTGCTTTATCGACACTAAAAGCATTTTGGGAAAAGAACCCGGAATATTCAGATGCCACCAATCAAGTTTTAGCCTGGTATCGACATACACTGAAAGCAGACTGGGCTACACCAACGGATGTGAAACAAGATTTCAGAAATGCCAGCATCCTCAAAGAAAGCTTGCCCCATGAGCAAAGCGAATGTTTTGGGTATGGCAGAGCGGTATTCAATATAGCCGGTAACAAATATCGACTGGTGGTATGGATTAATTATGCCTACAGGGTGGTTTATATCCGCTTCATAGGTACGCACACTCAATACGATAAAATAGATGTACAAACTATTTGATTTTATAACAAGGCAACGCTAGAGGTACGAAAACATGGACATCAAACCCATTAAAACAGATGCCGACTACCGCGCGGCACTTAAAGAAATAGAATCACTCATGACAGCAGAAGCAGACTCGCCCGAAGGTGAAAAGCTGGATGTATTAGTCACACTCGTCGAAGCTTATGAGGCAAAACACTTTCCTCTAGATCTTCCTGATCCTGTCGAGGCCATCAAATTTGAAATGGATCGTTCAGGCTTAACCGTAAAAGATCTCGAACCGATGATTGGTAAAAGCAATCGCGTATATGAAATACTCAACCATAAACGGACATTGACACTTAAAATGATCTGGAGACTCCATGAAGGTCTGGGCATACCTGCTGAATCGTTGATAAAGCAGCCTCATGAACACGCCTGAATTACAGATTACAGATGAATGATCGAAAGATTAACGTGGGTGATAATGATGAAGTCGCAGCAATTGATCAACGAATTGCTGAAATTAACACTGAGCTAGAAAAACTACTCCAGAAAAAACAGGATATTCTGAACAAAGCGCGATCACAACAACCTCAAGCCAGACTTACAACCGAGAAAAAAATATCTGTTTTCAAAAGCCTGTTTAAAGGTAAACATCCGTTGATTCTAACCGAGCGACGAGAACATGCTGAGCTCCTTAATCAGCTACTTCTGGAAAAGAAAATACACACCGTTATTCTAAGAGGTGCTATGCGGGTAAAAGAACGAAACGCTGCGAATGAACAACTTCCCAACGCTCAGGCTGTGGTCGCGACTGGAAAGTATATTGGCGAAGGTTTTGATTTGCCCAGACTTGATACTCTTTTTCTTGCCATGCCGATTGCATGGAAAGGCTCACTAGCACAGTACGCAGGCAGGATATATCGCGAATCCACGGGTAAAGATAAAGTAACGATATTCGATTATGTTGATGCATCACTACCAATGCTACAGCGAATGTTCAATAAACGTAATAAAGGTTATAAAGGTTATAAAGCCATGGGCTACCAGATCACCCTTTCGAGTACGGATAAAATAGTTAATTCAGAGTCTCAGCTAGAGAAAACATCAGTCAAGGCAGCTGTTACATTCGAATAAAATAGCAATACATATATTGCTTCCTGCTAATATCTCTCACCGCACACATAAAAGCCATATATGTGTTTCCTATGAAATCATTACTTCAACAACTTAAAGAGCGTAGGCTAGCCCTAGGTCTAAAACAAAAGGACATGATGCTGCGTATTGGCGTATCGCGTCAGCAATACCAACAATTAGAATCCAAGGGAAACCCTAGGCTAAATACCCTTGAGCTCATCGCCAAAGGTCTCCAAAGCGAGTTGATGCTGATCCCTACAGAAAAGCTAAGCATTGTAAAAAGCATTTTAGAGAATGATGACTTTTCATCTGCACCGTTAAAAAACAATGATGACAAACAGATCAAAGAAAATAGTCTCGCAAATGATCCCTGGAAAGATGTATTTGGGAAGAATTTACTAGAGGACGATAAATGAGTCCCGGTGATCAAAAAAAGCATCAAACAAGTGAACAAATAAACGAAATTATTGTTCTTAAACTTACCCTGCATGACAAGCTGGTAGGTTATTTACCCCCTCATCCTAACCTTCTCCCGGAGGGAGAAGGAATTGCACCGAGCATGAATTTATGCGATCTCATGTCTTCTGTTTTTTCGTGCAGGCTGAAATTTCACAAAATCAATAACTTACTATGTATTGCTAATATGTTAACGGGACAGCAGTGACTTTATTATTAAAAACAATCTAATTAACGGCGTTCTCGAGCTTTCTCCATTCACTACTCGATAAAAAACTCTGAACCAGCATACACATGCCATAATAGACCTCTTCAGGTGCAGACATTTTCATACCAGTAAACATAGCTACACGTTCTGAATGGTTCATCGCGGGGATCATACATGTCATAAAATTTTTCATTATTGGCTCAGGAATTCCCATACGTATTTTACTTGATGTATTTATAAGCTCCTCATCATTATAGTTATTCCAAAGGATCGGCATAATGATTTTTTCTTCATCTGCAATATGTTTTATATATTCCGCGATAAAAATAGTGAGCTGTAAATAGAAGGCGTGTCCTTGTACAACACTATCTTTTTTGTGTGCATCCATACCACTTAACTTTTGACGCAGTTCATTTATGTCATCTTCAAGATTTTTATGCTTGGAGCTTGTTTTTTTTGCTATATCAACATTAACTTTATTTATCAGTGGCTCAACATAAGTGTCTTCACTATGCGCATGTGTCTCTAACAGGTTGTAAGTGCGATTGAAGGTCTCTTTTAATGTTTCTAATGAGATAGGATTTTGAAAATCCATGCTGCCAACGAGCATCGCAAGATCAAATAATTCTTTGCGGATACCTTTGTGCACTTCTTTATAAAGGTCGTATCGATTTTCTGACATACTGTTTTCCTTTTGTGAATTTGAAGGATAAGAATACGTCTAGTAAGGCAGGATGTTTCGTAAATGAATGTTACAAAAACCTTAATTTTTTATTAACTTGATTAAAAATTAATCAAATTCCCTTTTTTACTACAAATTAAGAACTTACGTTAATGATGCAGCTATTAAAATCTAAGCAGAACTGACAGACATCGTATCCAGATGGTTGTTAATAAGAAGTGAAAAACGCCCACGGCCAGTTTTTTCTATCTTGATGCAATCACAGCGATCATTTAGCCGTCGTAATAATAAAATAAGACGTGCTTCGAGATTATCAGCGATTTCTGGTAACCCTAGTTCAGGTGCCTTCCGTAATTCACGGTTTGTGAACTCGGAACGCCCTTCTTTTCTATGAACTTCTACTAAGTACCACAAAATAGCACCGGCAACACCTTTAATTAAATAGTCAGAGTTAATGAATATACTATTATCTTCTTTAAAATGACGAAGCTTAACCATCTCACCTAGTGGCTGAATTTTTTCTTCTGATGGCGCATCAGTTATCGTAGACAATGAAGATGGCTCATCATTGCACAAGAGAATAGCTGTACCTAAATGGTTTGCAATACTGGATATAAGCTCTTGTGATTCATTAGTAAAAATCATGTTATCTTCGCTTTCTAAAAACAATACACCTAGCAGCTTATTGTTGGCTTCAATAGGCACTGCCAGTTGGCTGCCTGGATGGGCAAGGCCCGGAAGCTCAATGCGTGTTTCAAGTGCGTACGTCTTTTTAGCATTGATAGCATCGACCATAATGTTTTCACGCTGCATATTTGTGATCTTTACAGGCTTACGCTGCTTGGCTGCCATGCCAATAATACCTTCACCAATTATCACCTCGGCACCGGAGCCTTGTTTTTCGTAGCCATGGCTAGCGATGGTATATAGAGATTCGTTAGTGGAATCTTGCAATAACAGCATAGTATGTGCAAAACCCAGATACCTGTTCAATAAATCAAGTGTTGTATCTAACAAAATATCTATTTGATTGCATTCTGAAATGGACTGAGTGATTTCATTTAAATCTCCAAAAGAGTGTTGCCCATGCAGTATTCCCTGGGCCACATCTTGCTCCATGCACTCGCACTCAAGCACTCGATAGATATCGATACCTTTCAGGAAAAATATATTGGACATGCCGCTCATTGAAGCTACTGCATCCAGCTTTGTCTTAACCACATCGAATAAGCGTCCTTCCGTTTCCTGTTTTACATAATTCAACTGCAAGCGATATTGAATACAAGTATGAGGGTCTATAACAAGCAAACTCGCTTGTGAATTTTCTGATAGATTACTTTTGGTTTTATTAAAAAACTGAAAGCTTAAGGCTACATGACTTTCATCAATTAGATGGACTTGAGATAAATAAGTAACATTGGGTACACCAGTTTTAGAACAAGTGGCAAGCCCTGCAGGCATCATACCCTCAAAACATTGCTTTATGGTGTGGAGAGAAACGTTCATGCTGATGACTTCCTCGCTTCACCGGCTCCAGCTCCAGGCGTTTGACAATAGACTTCACTGACAGTGAACTTAATACCCATCAGCTTACCTTCTTCCATACTTTGGAATAAGGCACGAGCTTGTTGCTCCGGCACACCTACTTTTTTAAGCTCTTTAACCAGGCCAATGCAATACTGGTCGATATGTCTTTTGTCTTTAATATTCAGTTCACACAACCGCGCATCGGTTCCCTTTAATTGGTAACTTTCGTAATTTGTTACTCGTGCACCATTAAGTGCAATATGTCTATTGTCTTGAATATTATCGATCAAAACTTTGGCTTGTATGTCAGTAACATAAACTGTTATTTGAGAGCAGTCATCAGATACCCGCGCACCAAATCCTCTTGAGATGACTGGCTGATTACTTGAGTTAGAAGATGCAAGCAACATTGCAACATCTGATTCCATGAACTCGGAAAGCTCAGTGTCAATTATGTAGTTATTGTGCGACATGAATATAACAGCTCATTATTAGATTTTACTAGGGCGAGTTGATCTTTCACACTAACAACCAGATCATACCATATGCTAAAGTCAAAGTACTCGCATAATTTCTTTGCAATTTGTCATATCGAATCACTATCGCACGGTAATGCTTTAATCTTGATAAAGCATTTTCAACTAAGTGGTAATATTTATATAAACACCAATCAATATCCGCATTGCCCACCTTAGAATTTCGCTTGCGAGGTATAACGGGGCGAGACTGTCGATTACGAATTTATTCTCGAATCACCTCACTATCATAATCCTTATCAGCAATTACATAATCCGATTGCGGTAGTTTATCAATGAGTTCAGGTGTCGCTTTGCTATCGTGTATTTCACCACCAGTAATATAAAACTCAATGGGTAAACCATAGCTATCCACGGCAAAATGAATTTTTGTCATATTTCCGCCTCGACTTTTTCCAATACCTTCATTGATTGGGGTGGCTGCACCGACACTATGTTGATGTGCCTTAATGATACTGCCATCAATAAATGTCCACTCTAAATCAGGTTCATCCCTTAAACTTTTAAAAAGTTGCATTAAAATCCCTTTTTGTAACCATAGGTTAAAGCACCGGTAAATAACGGTCCATTGACCAAATTCGCTCAGGGTATCTCACCATGGGCAGCCCGTAAGCATTCTATACAAGATCCCTTTTAAAGTATTTCGATGTGAAAGCTTGTCATAAACGCGATCTTTTAGCATGATATGTCTTAGCTTCGACCAGTGTTGATCCGTTAGCATTAATCGGGTCATCGCAATCTCATGTATTTGTTTTTGGCGAAATAATTATACGAGATTGCTTTTTATTTATAAAATTCACTCATGAAAGATCAACACGCCCCAGGGGATAGTAATAATATAATGAGAGAATAAGGGGAAATTGGAGAATTGGCAATAAATTCCTATATTTAGCAGGGGTATAATCAACCAGATTGAAATATTAGCTGTTGTTAGTTAATCAATTTCATGTTCATAGCTTTTCTCTATTTCTATTGCGGTTTGTTTCTCACCTGAATGTTCTTTAATTTGTGATACTAACTGCTCTTGGTTGTTTGTATAGATTACTGCTTCTTGTTTAGCTCGGCTGGTTGCCACATAAAATTCTTTCTGGCTGGCATGAGCTGTTGTAACTTCAAGCTTTTTGAAACAATAAAAATATATAAGTTAAATACACTTACAATTAGATTAATATAGATTTATATGAATACTAAAACAGACCAACACACACCGATGATGCAGCAATACTTACGTATAAAAGCTGAGCACCCTGATACTCTGCTTTTTTACCGCATGGGTGATTTTTATGAGTTATTTTTTGATGATGCACGCAGGGCTGCTAATCTGTTAGATATCACCCTTACGGCACGTGGCCGCGCGAAAGGTGAACCCATTCCAATGGCAGGGGTTCCTTATCATGCCGCTGATAATTATTTAGCTAAATTGGTCAGACAAGGTGAATCCATCGCAATTTGTGAGCAAATTGGTGATCCTAAAACAAGTAAAGGCCCCGTTGATCGCAAAGTTGTTCGTATTGTTACTCCAGGCACTTTAACTGAAGATTCCTTACTTGATGAGAAGCAAATAAATTTACTTTGCTCTATTCATACCGAATTAAAACCAAACCAAAACCATACAAGCAATAACGAACCACAGTTTGGGATCGCTAGCTTAGAGTTAAGCAGTGGCCATTTTAATGTCTGCCAAGTTAATGGCCTCGAAAATTTAAAAAGTGAACTGACTCGTCTTCACCCTGCTGAAATTTTATTAAATGAAAATGATCCGCTTAATTTACAACAAGCTCTACAACAAAATTACCCCATTAGTTTTAAGCAACAATATGATTGGTTATTTAATTTAGCCTCTGCGACAAAAACACTAACCGAACAATTTGCCTTACGCGATCTATCGAGTTTCGCCTGTGATGATATGCCACTGGCAACCATCGCGGCTGGCTGTATTATTGAATACCTTAAATCGACACAGCGTAGTGCTTTACCTCACATACATCGTTTTAGAATTGATAGACCGACTGACTATATTTTAATTGATGCAACGACACGACGGAATTTAGAACTTGAGTATCATACTGGTGGCTACCATAACCATACTTTAGCCGGCATTCTCGATTACACGGCAACTCCAATGGGGAGTCGATTGTTACGCCGTTGGATAAATCACCCTTTACGCGATACTGCAGTCTTAACAGAGCGTACTCAATTTTTAGCTGAATTAATAAAACAACAAACCTATCCGCAAGTTGAGACGATTCTTAAACAAGTAGGCGATGCGGAACGTATTTTAAGTCGTGTTGCATTACGCAGTGCAACGCCAAGAGATTTAGCTAAACTACGCACAACACTTTCTGCATTACCCGAATTACAACAATGCTTGGCAAAATTAAAATCACCATTATTAAAACAACTCACACAACAAATCAGTGAACATCCTAAAACATTAAAACTACTAACAAGTTCAATTATAGAAAACCCACCGGTTGTTATTCGTGATGGTCGTTTTATCGCAAAAGGTTATGACGTTGAACTCGATGAACTTCGCAGTTTGCAAGATAATGCCAGTGAGTTTCTCACTAACCTGGAAGCACGCGAAAAAGAACGTACAGGCTTACATACTCTAAAAGTTGGTTACAATCGTGTACATGGTTACTATATAGAAGTTAGCCGAAATCAATCTGATAAGATGCCAGACGACTATCAACGCCGCCAAACATTAAAAGCAAGTGAACGGTTCATTACCCCCGAATTAAAAGAGTTGGAAGATAAAGTATTAAGCGCGAATGAACGCGCATTAGTTCGTGAAAAAACCTTATATGAAGCAATTCTGGAACAATTAAATACTCAACTTCAAGCCTTACAAAAAACGGCTGGTGCGCTTGCCGAACTCGACGTATTAAATAACCTGGCTGAACGCGCTGAAACAAATAATTACTGTATGCCGACGTTTGATAATGACGATTCAAATCAAAAAGGTATTAGCATCATGGCAGGACGTCACCCTGTTATTGAACAAGTACAAAACCAACCCTTTAGCCCCAATGACATTGCTCTTAATAGTACCCAACATATGTTTATTATCACTGGCCCCAATATGGGCGGCAAATCAACCTATATGCGCCAGATAGCTTTAATCGTGATCATGGCCCACATTGGTAGTTTTGTTCCTGCAACGGAAGCAAAGTTAGGAAATACCGATCAAATATTTACTCGTATCGGTGCTTCCGATGATCTTTCGAGTGGTCGCTCAACCTTTATGGTCGAGATGACTGAAACTGCAAATATTCTACATAACGCAACGAGTAATAGCTTAGTGCTTATGGATGAAGTCGGCCGAGGTACGGGTACCCAAGACGGTATGTCTCTCGCGTGGGCAAGTGCCTGGTATCTTGCCGATAAAATTAAAGCCTTTACCTTATTTGCTACCCATTATTTCCATTTAACCAAATTACCAGAATTACTTGAAGGCAGTGTCAATGTTCACCTAGATGCTGTCGAGCATAATGAACAACTTGTATTCTTACACCAGGTTAAAGACGGCCCAACCGATAAAAGTTACGGAATTCAGGTTGCAGCTCTGGCAGGGCTACCTAAATCGGTGATTGAACTGGCTAATCAAACCTTGTCATCCCTTGTTGAAGAACAGCAACCAATAGTAAAAGCTATACCGACTTTAGAGGCTATTGATTCAAACTTACTTCTAGAAATACAACAAACACTCCAAAATATCGATATAAATCAAACAACCCCACTTGAGGCTCTAAAATACCTTGAGAAACTGAAAAAACTTCTTTAAAGCGAAAATATCAACAATAAAAACCCACTTTAATGGCGTTAATTAGCTAAACTACTACACTATAGACCCTTATTGACTTAAAAATTGCCTTTAAGCTCACCGAACAATTCCAATCTTGCCTTTTTCGATCAAAGCATCTGTACATTTTACGCAAGAACCTAAACAAAATTTCAAGTTTGGGCGCTAAGTGCCGAAATAGATTATAGAAATGATTAAATCGCCTCATCAGATTTTTGATAACAAACTTTATAAAAACATAAAATTAAGGGCTCATATGTATGTGGCAAAATCTTAAAAAACGGTTTCAGGAAAAAACCGAGTTTTTAACTATTAAACAAAAGCTAAAATATGGATTTGGCACACTTCTGACATTCATGGTTGTCATTATTTTGTTGAACCTCATTAGCCTATTTATTATTCGTAACAATATTAATGAAGTTATTGATGAACATGAACCTACCGTTTTTGCCGCTATAGAACTTGAAGCAGAATTAAAAAATTCCAGTAGCTCGTTGGGTTTTTATCTATTGAGTCAGGAAGAAATACATAAAACAAACTACATTGAATCCACGCACAAAATTGATAACCTTCTCGAAGAACTAAAACAAAAAAAACCTATACAAAATGATGAGGCCGCGCAAAAAATACTTTCAAACATTCAAGTAAATGTTACAAACTTTAACAAATACCAAACCACAATGATCGAATTAGCAACAAATGACAACAAAAACTTCCCAGGCATTATCTATTCAACCCGTAACATTAACCCTCTGAATCAGCAAATCTTACAGTACCTTTATTTGATGATTAGTTCAGAAGAAACAGAAAAACTAACTAAGCGTCGAAAAGAATTACTACATCAAATACAAGAAGTTCGTTACCGATGGATAGTTATGACAAATGGTATCCGTGGTTACCTTGCATTACGTACGGAACACATGTCAGATGAAATAAATTCAAATCTGACTATTGTTAAGAAACTACTGGAGAGCTTAGAACCATTCAAGAATATTTTAAACTTTGAACAAGAAGATGCACTAGACAATATTAATAACTTGATAACAACATATACAAAAGAAATTGATAATATGTTCCAAATCCATGGCAGTGAAAAATGGCGCCAGGATGCTTATTTGATCCGTACTAAAATTGGTCCTTTGCTTTCTGAAACAGATTCACAAATTAAACAACTCGTCAGCCTACAACAAAATAAAATTGAAAGTGCTAACAATGCGCTTGCCGGTGTTGTTGCCACAATAATTATTCTTAGTTTAATCATTCTTGCCATAGCAGTTATCGTTGCAAGCCGCCTCTCGTTTAAATTAATCAAAGACATTGTTACTCCACTAAATGCTGCAGTTGATATTACCGGGCGTATCGCTTCAGGTGATTTAACCGTAAATATGGAAGAATCATCTAACGATGAAATTGGCCAACTCATGAGTGCATTAAACATGATGACCGCAAACCTAGGGGCACTGGTCTCAAAAGTTCAACATTCCGGCATACAAGTGACATCATCTTCAACAGAAATTGCAGCTACCGCAAAACAACAAGAAGCAACTGTGACCGAACAGGCCGCTTCAACCAATCAAATATCGACTACAGCAGCTGAAATATCTGCCACGGTTAACGAATTAGTTAAAACAATGGATGATGTTACTAATGTTGCGGAAACAACTGCAAATGAAGCTGTGAATAGCCAAACAGCTCTCGCTAACATGGAACAAACCATGCGCCAGATGATGAATGCAACAACTAGTATTGGCTCAAAGCTCTCCGTACTCAGTGAGAAAGCTGCCAACATTAATAGTGTTGTTACAACCATTACAAAAGTTGCAGACCAAACAAACCTGCTTTCACTCAATGCAGCAATTGAAGCTGAAAAAGCAGGCGAATACGGTGTTGGTTTTGCCGTTGTCGCAACCGAAATACGTCGCTTAGCCGATCAAACTGCGGTTGCAACCTGGGACATTGAACAAATGGTTAAGGAAATGCAATCAGCGGTATCCGCAGGTGTTATGGGAATGGACAAGTTCTCTGAAGAAGTACGAAGTGGTGTTGATGATGTACGTGATGTCAGTGTACAAATTGCAGCTATCATTGAACAAGTGCAAGCTTTATTGCCAAGTTTTGAAGCAGTCCACAGTGGAATGCAAAACCAGGCACAAGGTGCGCAGCAAATTACCGAGTCAATTAGCCAATTGAGTGATGGTACACAGCAAACGGCAGATTCTCTACGCCAATCAGGTGGTTCTATAAATAAATTACATCTAGCAGCAAAAGCCTTACAAGAAGGTGTATCGATATTTAAAATTAAAAATGAGTCCTAAATTTTTATCATGTTGTTATTATCATTTCACCTTGGAGCCGAACGTTATAGCTTAGCGGCTAAAGATGTAGTTGAAATACTTCCGCTTACTAAATTAAAAAAAATACCACATGCACCCAAGTTTGTTTTGGGATTACTTGATTACCGTGGAACACCTGTTCCTATAATTGATTTATGTCAGTTAACCGAACAGAGAAGTTGCAATAAAGTTTTAAGTAGTAGAATTATTATTCTTAACTACCTTGATAATAACGAACAATTCCACGTGCTTGGTATAACCGCAGAGAAAGTTACTGAGACTATAAATATTGATGAGAATGATTTTCACAGTAGCGGATTAACATTAACTGAAGCACCTTATCTCGGAGCGATTGCGAACAAAGATGACAACATGATTCAGTTTATAGAAGTCAATAAGCTACTGCCGAAAGAATTACAGTCCATGTTATTTCAAGCCAATAATCTTCTTCCGCAAGTAGGCGAGTAGAGCAATGGAACCATTGGAAAAAATACAGGATATTTTACACCAGACAATAGGCTTAGATACCAAAACGGTAGGTTCTACAACAATACTTCATGCAGTTAATCAACGGATGGAATTATGCCAGCTTAAAAGTATCGAATCTTACCTTGAAAAAATAAAGTCAGATAAAACTGAGTTAAACAAGCTAATCGAAGAAGTTGTTATCCCTGAAACATGGTTCTTTCGTGATAGTGAACCGTTTAAAATGTTAGTTAAATTTGTTAAAGATGAATGGCTAAAATCCAATCCAAAAACTCCACTCAGGGTATTATGCGTGCCCTGTGCGACTGGTGAAGAACCTTATTCTGTTGCAATGTCTCTTCTAGATGCGGGACTAATGCCATCACAAATTTATATTGATGCAGTCGACATTAGCCAACGTAATATAGACAGCTGCAAAGAAGCAAGCTATCGAGAACACTCATTTAGAGGTGTTGAGCCACTCATTAAAAAACGTTTTTTTAGACAGTGTAATTCGAACCGTTATCATCCTGACATATTGATTAGAGCCATGGTTAATTTCAAAAAAGCCAGTATTTTGGATGTAGGATATGTAAACAACCAAATTCCATATGATATTGTTTTTTGCCGAAACCTGTTAATTTATTTTGATGATAAAACTCAAGGCTGTGCACTAAACATGCTGGATAAACTATTAAAACCTACTGGAATATTATTTGTTGGCCATGCTGAAACAGGTCGTTTTTTAAATAGGAAAGATTGGGAAGTATCTTCGAAATATCCAAAGGCATTTGCACTGAGAAAATTTATTGATGATACCCATAGTCCTTATACAAACATTAGAAAAAATAATACTGTAAAGAAAAACAAAATCGATCCAAAACCTACTGAAAAATCACGCAGGCTATATACAAATAAATACAAGCCATCAACAACCACTAAGTCACCGAAGGAAGTAAATACGGCTGAAAAAATTGAAATAAAAAGCAGTACACCTAAACTACTCCCTGACATGGACTATGCAAAAAAACTCGCAGATCAAGGAAATTTTCCTGAAGCAGAATCAATTTGTATTGATACATTAACTATAAACAAACAGGATACAGATGCATACTTTTTATTAGCCATAATCCAACTAGCTACTGGTGATGAACAAAAATCTTCACAATATTTTCGTAATGTCATCTATCTTGATCCCCTGAATATTGATGCACTAATGTATCTTGCAACACTGACAGCTAATCAAGGTGACATTGCGCAAGCGCAACAACTAACTAAACGTGCAGAACGATGTCGTAAACGAATTCAGCAACAGGCATAGTGATGACAGATGATGTAATACAATTAGACATTAATGATTGCTGGAATAAAATTGGTGTATGGGGTAACAAAGAATCTCGCTGCCCAAAATTGGATGATGTAATTCATTGTAGAAATTGTGACGTATATTCTACTGCCGGCAGAACAATGCTGGAACGCAGACTTCCTGATGAATATGAAATCAAATGGGCTAAAGTTTACTCTGAGAGTAAAAAAGAAAAAATTGCGGGTACAGAGTCAGTAACTATTTTCAGATTAGGTGATGAGTGGATGTCTTTACCAACAAACATCATTGAAGAGGTAACAGATGTTTCCCAAGTTCATAGCTTACCTCATCAAAAAACATCTATTATAAGAGGTTTAATGAATTTACGTGGGCAAATGAGTATTTGCGTATCACTCGGCCAGCTAATGGAAATTGGAAAATCGGAAAATACAATTACCAGAGATGCCCGTAATAGAACGTATGAACGCATGATTGCGGTCAATCATAATGAGAGTAGCTTTGTTTTTCTAGTTAGTGAAGTAAGAAGTACTTATCGATACAGAGAAAATGAATTAAAAGAACCACCATCAACATTAAAAGGTACTTTTACCAAAGGTATATTAACGTGGAATGGTCATGAAGTTGCCTGTCTCGATACAGAATTACTATTTTATAGTTTGGGAAATAAACTAGCGTGAGTAAAAATAAGATCAATCCAATGTTAGATTTGTTTTTCATGGAGGCAAAAGGTCAATTATCTGTATTAAAAGAAAGTCTTAGTGTATTAGAAAGTGACCTGAAAAATAACAATGAACTTGATAGTTTATTACGTGCCAGCACTTCTCTTAAGGCTGCAGCTAAACTAGCATCAATTGACCTAGCATTTGAAATCGCTCAAGCACAGGAGGCTATTATTACTTCTGTTATACAGAGCAAGTTAAACTTATCCTCTGAGCACATTCATATTATTAAAGATTCGGTTGATTTACTTTTACAGTTGGTCAACGAGAGTGAGGGCGACTGTGATAGCTGGTTGAAAGAAAATAGTGATAATTTAACCTCTTCATTACAAGAACTAAAAAACATTTCTAACACTAAACTCGATAAAAAAACAACGTCGGATAAAAATAAAGCCAGCAAGAAAAAAACAATAAAGAAAAAATCATCAAATAAAGACAATTCGTCCTTAGGTGACTTTTCCATGCTTGAGCTATTTCGCATGGAAGCTGAAACGCAAACTCAATCCTTAAGTGATGATTTACTTGAGCTTGAAAATTCACCAAACAATATCGAAGTCATTGAACGTTTGATGCGTGCAGCCCATTCACTGAAAGGTGCCGCTCGTATGGTAGGGCTTGATTCTGCTGTCAATATTTCTCATATCATGGAGGATATTTTTGTTGCAGCACAAAACTCAGAACTTGAACTAGCACATGAAGACATGGACATACTACTTGCTAGTATCGATATGCTTACAACAATGGCAAAAGCTACTAGTCAGGACTATCAGGGATGGGTAACTGAAAATAAAAAAAATATTAACGAGCTATCAAATACGCTTATTGCAATACATAAAGGCGAAAAAAAGAAATCGTTGTCATTTACCTTAAAAGATAATAAAAAAAATGATAACTCTAATAATGAGAAAGATATAAGATTAGAGAACTCAACAATTGAAGACCAGAACACCGAAATCACATCGAATAATGATGTCAGAGTATCAACTCAAAGCTTAAATCGTTTGCAGGGACTATCGGGGGAAGCTTTGGTTGAAACACGCTGGTTATCTCCTTTTGCTGATTCTTTATTGCATGTTAAAAAAAGGCAAGCTGAACTTATATCTGTACTAGATCGCTTAAGAGAAAAATTATTTGATATCGATATCGATGAATATATTTTTGAATTAATACAAAGCGCACATAGCAAAGCAAACCATTGCCGAGATCTTGTATCAAGTCGTCTTACCGAACTTGAGTCTCACGACAGGAGATCAAATAGTTTATCACAAAGACTTAACCGAGAAGTTTTACAAGCACGCATGCGTCCATTTTCAGATGGAGTACAAGGTTTACAACGTCTTGTTCGAGATATATCACGCTCTTTAAATAAAAAAATTAATCTAGACATACGTGGTCTGGCAACACAAGTAGATCGCGATATTCTTGAAAAGCTACAAGCACCATTAAACCATATGATCAGAAATGCAATTGACCATGGCATTGAATTACCCGCAGAACGTAAAAAATCAGGAAAAGATGAGATAGGCACGATACGTCTTGAAGCCATGCACAGCGCCGGTATGTTATCCATAATTATTCAAGACAATGGCTGTGGTATTGATTTAGACAAATTACGTAAAAAAATCACTGATAAAGGCATGATCACAAAAGACATGGCTGAAAATCTATCTGAAGCTGAATTATTAGATTTTATGTTCCTGCCAAATTTTTCAACACGCGAATCGGTTACCGAAATATCAGGGCGCGGTGTCGGACTTGATGTTGTACATAGTGTTATACAGGAGCTACACGGTCAGATACGAGTTAGCTCAGAATTCGGTAAAGGGTTAAAATTCCAGTTTCAGTTACCATTAACTTTATCTGTCATACGCGCTTTAATGGTCGAAATAGCAGGTGAACCCTATGCGTTCCCTCTTGCCCGAATTGATCAAACTCTTAAAATAACTAAACAACAAATCGAAACGATGGAAGGCCATCAATACTTTACTTTTGGCAGTCAACATATTGGACTAATAACAAGCCACCAGATTCTTGAATTGAATACCAAGCCTGACTTTGCAGATGAAATATCGGTAATTATTTTAGGAGATCGCGTAAATAGCTATGGTATTGTTATTGATAAATTTATTGGGGAACGCAACCTGGTTGTTCATACTCTGGATCCACGCTTGGGTAAAATACAGGATATTAGCGCAGCATCACTGACTGAAGATGGCACACCATTACTTATTTTTGATGTTGATGACTTGTTACGGTCAATTGATATTATATTATCCGGCGGTCGCCTCACCAAATTAAGTAAAAACGAGCAGCACGTACTAAATGCTAAAAATAAACGTATTCTTATTGTAGATGATTCCATAACGGTTAGAGAAGTGGAACGAAACTTGTTACAAAGCAAAGGGTATCAGGTTGAAGTTGCTGTTGATGGTATGGATGGTTGGAACGCTTCGAGAACTAATGATTATGATTTGATCGTTAGTGATATTGATATGCCTCGAATGAATGGCTTTGAGTTTGTAAGCAAGATGAAAAATGATGACCGCCTCAAAAATATTCCTATCATTATCGTTTCATATAAAGATCGGGAAGAAGATAGACAACGAGGACTAGAAGTGGGTGCAGATTATTATTTAACTAAAGGCAGCTTCCATGATGATTCTCTCGTTGAAGCAGTTATTGACCTTATAGGCGAAGCATTGTAATGCGTATAGCAATTGTAAATGACACGGTTATGAGCGTAGTTGCGCTGCAAAGAATTATCGAGTGTAATGATACATTTAGTCTTGCCTGGATTGCTTATAATGGCAAAGAAGCCGTACAAGCTTGTGCTGAAGACACTCCAGATATTATTTTAATGGATATCATCATGCCCGAAATGGATGGTGTCGAAGCAACAAAACAAATCATGCGCAATTCACCTTGTGCAATATTACTCGTCACATCTACTATAGAAGGTAATTCATCAAAAGTTTTTGAAGCTATGGGAGCTGGAGCCCTTGATGTAATTAACACCCCTGTTTTGACTCAAGCCGATGATTCCATGATAGGATATGATTTATGTAAAAAAATACATATGATTGGTTCTCTAATATCCTATGATGTAGAAACACAAATTCATTGGACAGGTCAAACCGAAAATAAAATTCTGAACGAAACAACAACACTTATTGCAATAGGGTCTTCTACAGGTGGTCCAACAGCGCTTACACAGATATTAAAAAACCTACCTGAAGATTTTCCAGCAGCATTTGTTGTTGTACAACACATTGATAAGCAGTTTATAAACGATTTTGTAAAATGGCTAGGTGAGCAAATTAATTTACCTGTGCGGCTAGCGTGTAGTGGCGATAAAATTGAAATCGGCACAGTTCTAGTTTCTAACTCCGAGCAGCATCTTATTTTAACAAAAAATCAAACTTTAAATTATACCTCAGAACCAAAAGGTTACCCGTATAAACCCTCTGTTAATGTTTTCTTTGAAAGTATTGCACTCAATAGATTTGAAAACACCATTGGTATTTTATTAACCGGGATGGGTAAAGATGGTGCCGCAGGTTTACTTACTATGCATAAAAAAGGTTTTTCCACCATAGCGCAAGATGAAAAAAGTTGTGCTGTATATGGCATGCCAAAAGCAGCTGTAGAGCTTAATGCTGCAGATTTAATACTATCTCCCATAGAAATTAATGCTAAATTAGTGAGTAATGAATCAATAACTTTTCACTCAATAAAAAAAGTATAAAAAATGAAATATTCAGAAGAAAACGCTAATAAAAATATACACAAGTCGATTGTTTTACTTGTTGATGATCAACCAATGGTAGGCGAAGCGATTCGACGAATGTTGGAGAATGAAGATAATCTTGAATTTCATTATTGTGAAGACCCATCAAAAGCACTTGAAATGGCAATAGAAATTAATGCGACTACAATTTTACAAGATCTGGTTATGCCGGATGTCGATGGCATGACCTTAATGCGTTTTTATAAAAACCATCCCGAAACTGCACGTATTCCTGTTATTGTTTTATCATCAAAAGATGATGCTGAAATTAAAAGTGATGCTTTTGAAAATGGAGCCAATGACTATTTGGTGAAATTACCCGAAGCAGTTGAGCTCATTGCCAGAATTCGCGCCCATTCTAAGTACTACTTGACAGAATTAGAACGTAATTTAGCGTATGACATCATGGAAAAGATGCAAGATGAATTAGCCAGCACCAACAAAGAGCTTGAAAAAAGTAATATCGAGTTACAACGTTTATCCAGCATTGACGGACTCACAGGTATAGCAAACCGTCGAACATTTGATGAAGCTATAAAAAAAGAATGGTGTCGTGCAGGGCGCAAAAAATGTACATCCGACATTTCTATTATCATGATCGATATAGATCATTTCAAACTTTATAATGATGGTTATGGTCATCAACAAGGCGATGATTGTTTAAAGAAAGTTTCATCTGAACTCAGTAAATGTATTAAACGTGATTGCGATCTTCTAGCGCGTTATGGTGGTGAAGAATTTGTTGTTTTGTTGTCTGATACAGACTTAGATGGAGCAAAGATAATTGCTGATGAAATGCTAAAACACATATCAAACTTAGCCCTTCCTCATGAACACACACCAATGGCTGATACCGTAACATTAAGCATGGGTGTGGCAAAACTGGTTCCAGGCACTGACAACACGCCAGAGCAATTAATCGAAGCGGCTGATAAAGCGCTCTACAGAGCAAAAGAAAGTGGTCGAAATAAGGTTGTTGTATGCTCTGGTGAATAAGGCGCGAGACAACAGACGTGAATAAATCTTTTAGAAAATCGTCCCCTTTTATTCTAAAAAGCACTCAGCTTCAACATTAAAAACCCCATAATTCGTATAATTATACAAACTTATGTCTGAATCACTCGGAAACATTGATGTAAATCAAACAACTCCTCGTGAATCCTAAAAACAGTTAAGACAGCCCAAATAATTGCTCTAAATACTCGCAACACACTCCTTTTGGCATTAGAATACGCCCAAATTAATTCTTTATTTATGGAGTTCCTAGCATGACCTATATCGTGACCGACAATTGCATTTTGTGTAAATACACAGACTGTGTGGAAGTATGTCCAGTAGATTGTTTTCACGAAGGCCCGAATTTTCTTGTAATCGACCCTGATGAATGTATTGATTGCACATTATGCGAACCTGAATGCCCAGCGGGTGCTATTTTCTCTGAAGATGATGTACCTGATGGTATGGAACATTTCCTCGAACTTAATGAAGAACTATCACGTGAGTGGCCAGTCATTACAGAGATGAAACCCGGACTTCCTGAAGCGGAACAGTGGGATGGCAAAAAAGATAAATTAGAACACCTGGAAAGATAACTAAATCCGGAACGCTAACGATAACTATAGGTCCATATGTCAGCAATTAATCTTTATTTAACTGACTTTTCTGATGACCCGCTTGAAACTGTTGCTCAACAAATTATTGCCCAGCAATTAGATTCATTACCCCTTCTAACTAATAGCATCGTCTTTACTCCACAAGCTAATTTTGCAGCCGAGCTACGTTTTAAGTTACTTCGTGCTGCAAAGCAAAAGAATCACGCTGCTCTTCTTGGCCCAGCTATTATTCCTCTGCAGCAATGGCTTCAACAATACCAACCTCAACAACTAAACGTTGTAAACACAACGTCGCAAGAATTAATTTTAGTTGAAGCCTTGTTAGAACATAAAGGTGCCTTTGAATCTGCTAGCCCCTGGAGTTATGCCCATAGCTTATTAGAATTATTTCAAGAGTTAACGGCTAATAAAATTGAGTTACCGCAAAGCGAGACGGACTTTATTAATAAAATAAGCCAAGCGTATGGACTAAAAGATTCTGAAACATCCATTGAAGCGTTAAGCCGTGAAGCTCATTTTGTATTTACCTTATGGCATGCTTGGCATAATCAACTTGACGCTTATAATGTTGTCGACTCCGAAACTGCACAACTTCTTAGCATGCAAAATTCCCTAAATAAATTAACAGATGAATTAGCAGGCGAAGATTCAAAAATTGATTTTTATTTGGTAGGTTTAGAACGTTTAACTAAAATAGAATCTCAATGGTTAATCGAATTAAGCAATCATCATAATGTGCATTATTTTTTACAAGGCCAGGACTCCATTAGCAGTGATGAGTTACCCGCCTACCATCCTGGCAAACATATTTCTGACTGTATAAAACAATTTCCGAATGCATATATTATCAATACATCCAAAGATAATTTAAATACACCGTCTTCTGATAAATCTAAATTTATTGATAGCGTTTATGATATTCAATCCGCACCACTCATTGAACGCGCTCAACAATTTGATCAAACGAAAAATAGCCCGTTAAATAATATCCATGTCTTTTCAGCAAATGACAATGAGCAAGAAGCTCGAGCTATTGATATTCAATTGCGCCGATGGTTATTAGACGGAAAAACAAAGCTAGCCATCGTTACAGAAAATCGTAAACTTGCCAGGCGCGTACGTGCATTACTTGAACGTAGCGGAGTTTACTTACAAGATACCGCGGGCTGGGCATTATCAACAACAAGCGCAGCGGCAACACTTGAACGTTGGCTAGAATGTATTGAACAAGATTTTCATTATTTGTCTTTACTTGATTTATTGAAATCACCTCTTATCTTTCCCGAGATAAATAGAGAAGACTTGCACTATGCAGTATATCGATTAGAGCAGGATATAATTCGGCATGAAAATATTTGCCAAAACATTAAAGCATACCAAACAGGCATAAAAAATCGTGCTGAACGATTACCCGACTGGTTTGATGAAACACACTCCATTCTAAATAATGTTCTTAATCAATTAGAAAAAGCAGCCAGCGCATTAATAAAAATTAGTACGACTGAAAGTTTCTCCCCTCAGGAATTTATAAATACATTAGCCGACTCTTTACATATGTTAGGTATCGATAGCTCATTAGAAAATGATGCTGCCGGCATTAAAATAATAAATCTACTTGATAAATTAAAAGTAGAGTCTGACTTAGTCAGCTTAACCGTTAATTGGTCAGAAGCAAGAGCATGGCTAGCAATGCAATTAGAACGTAGTCGCTTTATGCCTCCTGCAAGTTCTACGCAAGTCCAACTCATAGGATTATCACAAAGCGCTCAACAACAATTTGACGGGCTCATTATTGCTGCGGTGGAAGAAGAATTTTTACCTGGCTCTCCTACTCCTTCTGCATTTTTCAATGATTCGGTTAAATATGAGTTAGGATTAAAGACTTCCATACAAGACAAGAACGAACGTTTTTATCATTTTATCCGTCTATTAAATTCAAGCGACAACATTTTGCTAACTTATCGTAATCAAGGCGACAATGGCGAAGAAATAAAACCAAGTGCATGGCTGGCATTACTCGAACAGTTTCATCAACTTGCGTTTAATCATGATTTAACGGATAAAACCTTACAGCAACTCGTTCAAGCAACTGAAAACACTTTTACACACACAGCCAAACAAGCCGCTACGGAATCACACCAACCTATTCCTGTGATACCTGAAAATTTAATTCCTCAAAAAATATCAGCATCCCAATATCAAGAAATAATAAACTGCCCATACCTTTTTTATACTGCACGCTGCTTAAAATTAGATGCCGCTGATGAAATGCGCGAGGCACTATCAAAAGCAGATTATGGCGAACGCATCCATAAAAGTCTGGAAGCATTTCATCATCCAGTCGACGGCCTACCCGGCCCCTTCAAAACTAAAGTAAGTGAAAATAATCGAGACACCGCAGAAAAGTTATTAAACGACATCATTAAAGCTGTCTTTAGTTCTGATTTAGCAGAAAATCACGAACACCAAGCATGGTACTCACAAGCAAAAAAAGTAATACCCCATTACATCGATTGGCAGATTACACATACTAAAGACTGGAGTGTTTATAAAGTCGAAGAAAAGATAACAATAGAACTCGATATTAATAATACCAGCAAACCTTTAAAACTTTCCGGTCGACTTGATCGAATCGATAAAGGCTTAATAGATGATGGGGATGGATTAGATGTAATCGATTATAAAACCGGTGCAATAAGCACAAACAAAGACGTAGAAACAGGAGAACAAGTCCAACTCCCCTTCTACCATACCTTATTACAAGACGATAAAAACCAAGTCAGCCAAGTCGAATACCTCGAAGTAAAAAGTGATGGCGTAAAAACAAGAGCAAAACTAAGTGGCGAAAAACTGGAATCCATAGCAGAAGAATCGACCAACCGCTTAAAAGAAATCTTCAGTCAACTACATACCGAACAAGGTCTGCCCGCATGGGGAGATGAAAAAACTTGCAACCGATGTAATATGCAGGGAATATGTCGTAAGCAAATGTGGCAAGATTCGCTATAAAGTTCTTCTGTTTCTTTAATTCCTTTTATATTCATGTAATATTAAAATATCATTAATGTTTAAGTGAAAATTAATAATGCGAAATACTCGTAATACTAAAGAAAAAAAGCGTAGTTGGATTGCCATTATATTTGGATTGGTGTTTTTCTTTGCCGGAATAGGATTCTTATTTTTTCTTGTTATTCCCGATCTTGCCGATGGCTGGCGAATGCAATCTTGGAATAATACTCAAGCCACCCTCAAATCCGCTAGTTTACAGCGACACTCATCCGATGACTCCGACACATACAATGCTATTGCTCAATATGAATACATAATCAATAGTCAGCTCTATACTAATAATAGAGTCTCAATAGCCAAAGATGCTGATAACATCGGTGATTATCAGGAAAATCTTGGTAATAAACTTAAGCATTATTATCAATCAAATCAGAAAATCACCATTTGGTACGATCCCCAAAACCCATCTGACTCCATTATAAATCGAGAGATACGCTGGGGGCTTCTTGCCTTTAAAATGATTTTTGTTATTGTATTCGGTGGCGTCGGCTTCTTAATTGCTTTTTTTAGCTATCGCATTAAAAAAGATAAACCATTAAAAAATATTCAAAACTCACCATGGCTTGAACGCAAAGAGTGGGTAAATGGTGAGATTAAATCGAATGCTAAAACGGGAATGAAAGCAATATGGTTCTTCTGTGTATTTTGGAATTCAATTAGCTTTCCTATCGCCATATCGGCAATACCTGAAATTATTGCTAAAAAAGAATACATAGCACTTACGGTCTTACTCTTTCCACTTGTTGGGCTGGGTCTTCTCTACTGGGCAATTAAATTAACATTAGAATGGAAAAGATTCGGTGCAACACCACTTACAATGGATCCTTATCCCGGCAGTATCGGTGGACAAGTTGGTGGTCAAATTAAAATAAACACGCCGTATAATCCTGCCATAGCTTATAAAATTACGCTTAGTTGTATTCATAGTTATGTATCAGGTTCAGGTAAAAACCGTTCACAAAAAGAAAATGTAAGATGGCAGGATGATGGCTATGCACAAGTTAAACCCATGGCCAATCATATCAATGCTGAATTTTGCTTTGATACTCCTGATAATTTACCGGCAAGTGAAAGTCATAGTGATAGCTATAATCTATGGCGGTTAACAATTGAATCAAAAATGGATGGCATCGACTTAAATCGTAAATTTGAAATCCCTGTCTACCCAAATCAACAACAATCAGCGCATATTAATTTTAAATCACCCGACATCTACCCAGCAGGTATAGAGAAAACAACTGCTGAAAGTTTATTAACTTTAACTCAAAGCTCGAATACAAAAGAACTCTACTATCCCATGTTTCGAAATTTTCTTTCAAATTTAGCAGGAGTAATCTTTGGTGGTGTTTTCGCTGCAGTGGGTGTGTTTCTATGGCAGCAAGGAGCAAGAGAAGGCTTTATGTTGTATTTCATGTCATCGATATTCACCCCCATCGGAGTCGGCGTTGTAATATCTGCTACTTATATGATGCTTAATTCATTAACAATAAAAATGGATGGAATGAACCTACATTACAAACGTAAGTTTCTATTCTTTAACCTAGTCAATAAAACAATCCCCTACAGCGAGGTTACGTCTATTACCTCAAAGAAAAGTAGTAGTAGTAACTCCGGTGGAAAGAATCACATTTACTATAAAGTCTATGCCAATGCACGCGGCAATAAATATATGTTATCGGAAAAAATAGACTCATCGAGTAAAAAAGATTTAGTTGTCGAGTACTTCAATAAAGAATTTTTGAATAAAATGGGCGTGTAGGGCTTGAGGAAACGGGTAGAAAAATATCATAAGTGCCAGTAAAGATGGGAAACTGGCACTAAAAAATTACAGCTTCACGGAGAATCAGAGGTTAGAGATCAAAGCGGAAATCAACGCAAAAGCGGAGCTTACTTCAGTAAATGAATATTTTAAGGTTGTTTCAAAAAGCGGGGGCCCAACATAGACATTGCTATATTAGAGAAACCTGTGTTCTGCCACCATATTAATTATGCTCCTTAAATATGGTCGTGAGACTGTACTAAATTCTGTGTAATTGTTTATCATTAGCCCTTCACAGGGAAAGGATAGATAATTATGAACAAAGAAGACCAACAGGCATTCGCTCAAGAAGCCGCCAAAAACATTAAAACCGAA